>ERZ501055.18-NODE-18-length-133101-cov-9.604671_pt1 | contig 133101 bp, 79 predicted proteins | sample MGYA00510860_ERZ501055 | MGnify/ENA primary metagenome ERZ501055 (study PRJEB25958, sample SAMN03398538) | human skin metagenome | study: EMG produced TPA metagenomics assembly of the Human Skin Microbiome Metagenome (human skin metagenome) data set. | reverse complement strand
GCGCGCCTGCGCGAGTTCCACGCAGCGACAGTCAAGCTCGACCAGCAGGACACGCTCATGCTGCGTGTCGGCGATGCGCGCCTCGCCTTCCAGATGCACGCGAACCCGTTGCGCTCGACGCTCCTGCGCGAGTCGCCACGCGGTCTGCGCCGCGTGTGGCTCACACTCACCAAGGGCCACACGGACTGGTCGTCCGAGCCGGGCTACACGCCGTCGCCCACGGAGCACGCCGAGTATGTGCGGCGCACGAGCGGCGGCAACCCCGACATCGAGCCGTGGTTCCTTGATCGCGCCAACTTTGACCAACTATTCCCCCTGGACGCGACTCGATACAAGCGTAAGGCCTAGCTACCAGCCCTTGGGGCGTGCCTGCGTCGTGTCGTACTGCCGGATGAGGTGCGCCTGCTCGCCCTCGGTCTGTGAGAACGCATAACCACGCGAGCGGCGCACGCGCTGTACGGCACGCACCTGGCGGATGGATCTGGGTGAGTGAGGCAACGTACTGTTGGAAGGCGTCCGTGCGCGGATGCACGTCCTGCAGCTGGTACTTTTGCATCTCCTGCACGATGTGGTACGACTTGGGGCGGTACGTGCGCTGCCAGAAGCGCCACAGCAAGTCACGTAGCAGGGACAGGACAGGCACAAACACAATCACGATCCAGAAGCGCGGCGTGCCGAGCAGGCGCGGCACGATGTACGAGTACTCCATCGACACGCCGAGCGCCGGCGCTATCGTCGCAAACACGACGAAGAACACGAGCGTGAGGCCCAGCGACCCCGGGATCGCCAGCAGCGTGTACCGCGTCCACACATTCGACACGAGCGCCGCCTTGCCGAGCACCGTCACGAGCACGGAAAAGTAGAGCGCCGTGCCCCATAGCCACTGGTACGTCGTGTGCCCCGCGTGCCGGATCGTCTGCGCCTCAAACATGTACGTCACGAAAAAGAAGTTCGTGATCGAGTGGTACACCGCATTCGCCATCCAGCCGCCAATCGCGCGGCCCGTGAAGAACGGCTCATGGTACAGCTGCGGGTACCGCTCGAGCATCACGGCACTCACGTACTGGTCAAAGATGCCGATCACGAGCGTCGGCAGCATCGTGAACGCCACATTGTAGAACGACTGCGACCACGACTCGTACGCCGTCTGCCCCGAGAACCCGTTGTAGAACGAGTACCAGAACAGCGTCACATACAGCGTCACCGTCTTGTAGAACGAATACAGCACCATCTTGCTCAGCCGCGCATAGCTCCAGTTGCCGTGCACCAGCAGCAGCTTGCGCAGGAACCGGAACTGGCTGATCGACACGTCCGCACTCCGCGCCGCCTGCAGCCCCTCGTGCCCACTGATGCCGACGCCCACATGCGCCGCCTGGATCATGCCCACATCGTTCGCGCCGTCGCCAATCGCCAGCAGCAGCGCGTCCGTGTACGCCTTCACGAGCTCGACCACCAGCGCCTTTTGCAGCGGCGACACTCGGCAGCACATGACCGCCTTGCACTGCGACGCCAGGCGCAGAAACGGCGCGGCCAGCGGCGCCTGCAGCGCATGCTGCAGACTGCGCCCCTCGACAATCAGCGCGAGCTCCTCCGCCGCGTCCGGATGCGCCTCGATCGTCGCGAGCTGCTGCTGGATCACCGACGCCGTGTCCGCCGCCGTCGCCTCATTCACAATCAGCAGACTCATCGACTCAGATATCAGGCGGCACGAGTACCCAATGTTGATCGCCGTCTCCTGCCGGTCCCCCGTCAGCACCCACACCCGGATACCCGCCGTCTGCAGCGTCGCAATCGTCTCCGGCACGCCGTCCTGCAGCTTGTCCTCAATCGCCGTCGCGCCCAGCAGCTCCAAGTCCTGCTCCAGCTCCTCCGCCACCGCATCCAGCGCCGCACGCCGCCCATCCAGCTGCGCCGCCGCCTGCTCGTACCGCCGCGCCCACGCCTCATACTCCGCCGCATCCAGCACCCGCATCGCCACACACAGCGTCCGCAGGCCCTCGGACGCATACGCCTCCAGATGCTGCAGCGTCGCATCCACATGCGCACACGCCGGCGACAGGCGCGGCAGCATCACCGTATCCGCGCCCTTGCAGTACACGACAATCCGCCCACTCGGCTCACGCACCACCGTCGACATGCGCTTCCGCGCCGACGTAAACTCACACACCTGCAGCAGCTCATACGCCAGCTCCGCCCCCTGCACCTGCACATACACCGAGCGCGGCGTCCGCGTCGTAAACTCGTAGCCCAGCGCCTGCGCACCCGCGACCAGCGCGGCCTCATCGGGACTCGAGGCCTGGAACACCACTCGGCCATCGCCCCGCGCCTCAGGAATCACCGTGTGGCACACCGCCAACAGACACAGAAACGCATGCACCGCACGCGCCAGCGCATCGCCCCGCGCCAGCACGTCCGGCAGGCTCGCCCACGCGAACCGCTCCTCCGCCGCCGGCGCATCACTCACCACGTCCGCAAACGTGGCGCCCGCGATCGAGGCCTGCCGGAACTGCATCTCGTTGCGCGTCAGCGTGCCCGTCTTGTCCGAAAAAATGTAGTCAATCTGGCCCAGATCCTCCACGAGGTTCGAGCGCCGGCACTGCGCCGGCGTGTCGTGCGGCTCATAGTACAGGTCCAAGTCCGAGTTGATCAGCGCCGCCTGCTGCAACTTGACCACATCCATCGACACAATCAGCGAAATGGGAATTAAGCTGTTGTACAGGATGATGAACGTCAGCACCGACTCGACAAACTGGCGCACGCCGCTGCGGCCATCGAGCTGCGGCATCAGGTACGCCGGCGCCGAGCCGATGTACACCTGCGCGCCAATACTCGACATCAGCGACAGCGCCATCAGCAGCCCAAACAGCGACAGAATGAGCGCATTCACGTGCTTTTCCACCCGCGTGCGCTTCAGCGGCGTCTTGGTCGCATTCTGCAGCAGCTTGGTGTCGTGGCCCGTAAACACCACGAGGCCATACACCCACGGCGCATTGCGCAGCTGCGCGCCACGCAGCAGCAGCTGATCAGGCCCGACGGGACGCGGTGCCTGGCCAGGCACGTCCAGCGTCCCATCAAACGTGTACAGGCTGTTGTTCGGCGCCTCGCACGACAGCGTGCCACGCAGCGACGAAACGCGCGTCGCCGACACCAGCGGCGCCGTCAGCGGCAGCGCCTGCTTCACCTTGAGATTCGTCTCGCCGTCCAGGTTCGCCGTCTCCACATACGCCAGCCCCTCCGGCTCACTGCTGCTCAGCAGCACGAGGTCTGCGGGAAAAAACTCGTCCCGCGACACCCGCACAATGTCACCGACACGCACCTCGCGCCACGCCCGCGACACCCACGTCCCGCTGCTCACGTCGAGCACAGGCACGAGGTGCGCATTCATCTCCATGTCCGCCGTGTACCGCTGCCAGTCCTCCGAGATTTCCTTCGCAGCCGCAATCAGCAGCACGATCGCCAGCGGCACAAGCGTCGTCCACCGGTTCGTCGGCGACACGCCCGGAATCTGCTGGATACACCCGATGAACAGGAAGAACAGATTCGCATACTTCGAAAACTGCTCCACCAAAAACACCGGCACAAACGTCACGAGATTGTACTTGTTCGTCATCACCTGGTTGCTGTCATAGTCGTCGTTCACGTTCGCCGCAGCATCGTTCAGCACGATCGTGCGCTTGTCGTCACCGACCGGCAGGCCGCGCCACGACCGCAGCTCACGGCGCAGGCGGTGCCGCAGCGACAGCAGCTGCCACTTCGCATCGGCCAGCAGCAGCCGCAGCAGCTGCGCACCGCGCGACGTCGACGCGGCTGGCCGCCGCGGCGCCTCGCGCTCAGGCTGGGGCGGCGGCGACGGCGGCCGTCGCGAGGTAGGCTGGATCGCATCGTCGTCGTCATCCGCCTCGATCCGCTTGCTCGAGCCGACGGGACGCATGGGTATATCGTCGATCCAGTGCTCCTCGTCCCACAGCACGTCATCGGCCGGCGCCGCCTTCGCCACGCCCAGCACCGACGCGCCATCATCGGCCGGCGGCTTCATGTCGTCGCCATCGAGCAGATCCACATCATCGTCCAGCGCCGCGAGCACATGCGTCGGCTCGTTCCGACGCCGCGGCGCCCCAAAGAGCGTCTCGGTCTCGTCGTCGTCCATAGCGAGCCTAGACACCGCACCCCAGACGCGACGCCATCGGATTATGTAAGATATACAGAGGCGCACGCCACGCGTCCTTGGCCCTTGCCTATGGACGACGCCCGCAGCGAGGCGCGGCGTCCCGCGCGCGACGGCGAGCGGCAGCGCGGGCGGCGCATGCTCGGCCTACTCAACGCGACCCTCGCGCAGGCGCGGGAACCGCGACGGGCGGGCGAACGCCCCGCGCCCGGCCCACCACCGTCCGCCGCCCAGCAAGAGGCCATGGAGGCGGAGCGCCGCGCACACGATGCAGAGCGAGCGAGCATCCGGCGCATGAGCGCGCGCGTGCACGAGCTGACCGACAAGCTCGCGGCGTACGAAGCCGCGCATCGCACGGCCCGCGCGAACAAGCGGCGGCTGTCCTCGTTTCTCGTCACGCACACGCAGCACAGCACGCCACCCGAGCCCCGCGAGGCCGACGAAGTCGCCGCCACGGCAGCCGCACGCAGCGTACCGCAAGTGCCGCTGTGCGGCGGTGATCGTCTCTATGAGGTCTACTATCTCCCGCGCAAGCTCCTGCCCGTGCAGGAAGAGGCGCTCGACGCGCAGGAAGAGCGCGTGGACGCCGAGATCGACCGCGCTGACGACGACTGGGACCGCGTGCGCGAGGCGATGCAGACGGAGTTGCAGCGCACGAAGCAGGCTCTGGAGCGGCACCACGTCGCATGGTGATCACTGCTGCTTCCGCGCCGCCGTGTAGTCGCGCAGCAGCGTGTGGTGCGGATCATACGCACGCACACGAGCGAGGTACGGCAGGCCACGGCCGTAGACCACGACAAAGTTGTCGGGGTGCTCGAGGTACGACATGGCCAGCACCTCGCAGGCGACGAGCAGCAGGTACGCGCCGAAGCACGTAAACACATGCCACCAGCCATGCCCCTCGAGCAGAATGGCCCACGGGTACCCGACCCAGGCGCGGGCGGCGCGCAGCTGCGCACAAAAGATATTGTCCACGTTCCAGATACCAAAGCCGACGATGAACAGGACGGTGCCCACGAACTCGAGCGAGCGCGCCTCGCGGCGGCGCCGGCGCGCCGAGTCAGACGTGTTCAGCGGCGCCTTGGGATGCGTCAGGATGTAGATGGCATGCAAAATCGACACGACCATGATGCTGGCGTAGGCCACCTGATGAAACACGGGGTCCCCATTCGACATGTACGTGACCGTGATCCACACGTTCAGGGCGAAGATGATCGCCGGCAGTACGCGCCGGTCGATGCGCGTGCCGAGAAACAGCGTCTGGTCCAAAAACGACCACGTCAGGAAACTGCTCGCCCAGATCATCGGCAGCTCGTCCAGCAGCTGCGCCTCATGCTTGAGCGTCATGTGGAACAGCAGCGAGCCCACACCCACGGCTCCCACACCCAGTGCACACCCGTAAAAGCGCGCATGCAGGCGCTCTGTATGCACACGATACATGGCATACGCCGCACACGCCAGAAACAGCGCATTCGTCAGCGAATTCACAGGCTCCGCCAAATACTTGCTCCACTGGTACTTCTGCTCACACCACAACAGCGTACTCGTCACCTCGCCCCAGTAGCCCCCCTCCAGCTGGTGCTCCGACCGGTCCAACCAGCTCATGCTGCGCTCCCGTCGTGGTCAGACGCAACGTGCGCGGACACTTAATCCGATGACCCCGTGCTATGTGGAGGCTATGAAGAGGCATATGCGCCGAGCACACGCGCCTCGATCCCATCGCCGATCCAGCGGGCGTCCTTCGTGCTGACGGCACCAATCAGCTCGAGACTCTCGCGCTCCGCCGCGTGCAGCTTCGCATGGTCCACCTGCTGGCCCGGCATCTGCGGCTGCTGCTGCATCATCGCGGCGCCAGCACCGAACGCCGCCATGTCGCGCATCGAGTCGGCCGCGCGGTTGTTGCCCAGCACGAGGCGGTAGATAGCATCGAGTCCGTACAAGTTCAAAAAGTACCAGCTCAGCGACGAGACCCACGACACGTCCAGATCAGGCGTGTCGATATCGCGCTGGAGCATGATCTTGAAGCGCTGCGTGAGCGGGAAGGGCAGGCGGATCAGCACAAAGCCCGTGAAGAAAAAGTTGACCCAGCCCATAATCACCGTCTGCGGCACCATCATCAGCAGACTGCGCTTCGCCTGGTCCATCAGGTTCTCCATCATCGCATCATTCACCGGCGACTCGGGCATCTCGTCCGGCGACGTCACACGCTTCGCTTGCGGGTCCAGGTAGGAGCCGTCCGACAGCACACGCGCCAGAAACGCTTTGCGCGCGGCCACCGACGCCGGCGGGAGCACCGGGTAGTTCAAACGCAGCGCCGACGCACGCCGCATGATATTCTGCTGCCGCGCAGCCGCCAACGTCGCCAGCTTGGGCTTGCTCTCAAATAGCTGCATCAAATTGTTCCGAAACATCCCCACCAGCACCATCACCACCGTAATGGGCAAAAGCACCCAGTTACGGAGGTCGCTGTCCAACAACAGCGACTGCTGCACCGGCATCGTCAGCGTCGTCCGCCAGCGCCTCAGCGAGGCGGTCCCTGCCCTCCGGTAACGATCACGTGATGCTCTCAAAAGGGGCCACACGCGACGCGCGTCCCTTGGCCATGGTCATCCAGGCGCTGACGATCCATGGGTTCAAGTCGTTTCGCGATCCCGTCAGCATAACGACTTTCAGCCCCGCGCAGAATGTCGTCGTCGGCCGGAACGGCAGCGGTAAAAGCAACCTCTTTGCCGCGATCCGATTCGTACTTGGCGACGCGTACACGGCGTCCCTGACGCGTGAGGAGCGGCAGGCGCTCCTGTTCGATGGCTCAGGCGCCGTATCCACCACGCTCTCAGCCTACGTGGAAATCACCCTCAGCAACGAGGACGGTCGCTTCCCCGTCCATGCCGACCAGATCGTGCTCCGCCGCACCATCAGCCTCACACGCGACGACTACATGATCGATCGCAAGAGCGCGACAAAGCAAGACGTCGCCAACCTGCTCGAGTCGGCCGGATTCAGCGCTAGCAATCCATACTACATCGTCCCACAGGGCCGCATCACCCACCTCACCAACGCCACCGACGCTGAACGCCTCGAAGTGCTCAAAGACGTCGCAGGGACGCGGGCCTATGAGCAGAGACGCGCCGAAAGTCTCGACATCTTGCGAGCGACAGACGCACGCTACCAAGGCTCGTCCGAGCTCCTTTCGCAGCTAGAAACGCGCCTGGAGGAACTAGCGCGCGAGCAGGGCGAACTCGAAAAGTTTTATGCCCGCGATCGCGAGCGGCGATGCTTGGAATATACCATCTACCAGCGCGAGCTCGTCGACGTGTCGGACATGCTCGAAACGCTCGAGCACGAGCGCCGTCGAGAGGTAGATGAGTCAAATACCCGGCGCGAGAAATGGGCACAGCACGACCAGGCCCTCGCCGAATACGAAGCTCAACACGCCCACATTCAGCAACAGATGGAGCAACTCGCCCTCGATCAGGCCCAGCTCGAACATGAGCGCCGTGAGCTCGCCAAGGCCCAAGCGCAGCTCGATAACCGCCTCGAAGATGCAGATCCGCGCGAAACCGTTCTCCCGACCCAATTGGATGGCTTGACCGAGACCATGGCTCAACGCGAAGCGCAACTAGCCCAGCAGACGCGCGAACATACCCAGGTTATGCACGAGCTCGAGGCCAAGCGTGCTGCCTTTGAGCGCGATCGCACTCGCATGTCCGCACTCTACGCCAAGCAGGCACGCGCAGCGCGATTCCAGAGCGTCGCAGATCGTGACGCTGCCTTGCACGCCCACATGTCCGACGTAGATCAAGAGGCCGCCGCGCTCGACCATGCCGTGAAGGAGGCGCAAGCAGCTTGCGATGCGGCGAAAGCCCAAGCCGCTGAGCTGGCAGGGCAGCGCACGTCACTCGAGAGCCATGTGGCGCAACAAGGCGCCGACCTGGCGTCTATGCAAGACGAATGGCGCACATTGCGTGACGAGCGCGACGCGCTTCTCGAGCACAAAAAGGAGCTCTGGAAGCAGGAGACCAAAACTAGTGCGCAACTCACGCATGCGCGCGACGAACTGAGCTCGGCGCAGCGCAGCTTGGTCGGTACAATGGATCGCGCGACCGCCGCAGGCTTGCAGTGCGTCGAGGCCCTCGTGGCCCGGGAGAATATCAAGGGCGTCTATGGCCCCTTGTATCAGCTTTTCCGCGTGGATGACCGGTACAAGACGGCCGTGGAAGCGACGGCGGGCGCGTCGCTTTTCCACGTCGTGGTCGATACGGACGAGACCGCCTCGCGAATCTTGCACCTCTTGCAGCAGGAAAAGAGTGGCCGCGTCACATTCATGCCGCTCAATCGACTCCGCCCCCCGGATACGCCCTACCCCCAGGCGCCCGATGCCATTGTTATGCTCCGAAAACTTTCCTTTGACGAGCTCCTGCTCCCGGCCTTTAAGCAAGTATTTGGCAAGACGATCATTTGTCCACGACTCGATATTGCCGCGGCGTACGTCCGAAGCACGCAGGGTTTGAATGCCATCACACTCGATGGCGACCAAGTCGATCGGCGTGGTGCCCTAAGTGGCGGGTACCACGACGCGAGTCGCTCGCGGTTGGACGCCGTGCGTCGTGTGCAGCGGTCGCTTGCGACAGTCGAAGCTGGCGAGCAGGCTCTCGCGCAGCAGCGCCACGAGCTCCACGAGCTGGAGCAGACTTGCACGCACAAGTACAGCGAAATGCTGCGTCTCGAAGGACAGCGACACCAATTGCATGAATCGCGCGCGGCAGCGCACCATGAGCTCACGTGGCTCCGCCGCTCTGAGACGGATGCCTACGCGCGATGCGAGCGGCTCGAGCAGGTCGTGTCGCAGCGCCACGTCGAACAAACGAGCCTGGCGACGCGGCGCGCGGCACTCGAGGCCGAAATAGGCACGCCGCTGGACCAGGGACTTACGTCCGCCGAGACAGACGAATTGCGCGCCCTTTTATCGCGGCAAAGCCACGACGAAGCGGCGCTCGCCCAATTGACGCGTACGTCCATGGCATTGAGTGAGTCGATCAGTGCGCTCAGCAGCGAGCTCGATGAGGTGCTTCGGCGCTCGCATGCCGACTTGGTCGAACGACTCGAGATGCCGGACGTCGGCGCGAATAGTGATGCGCTGCGACAAAGCACGGCCACCAACGCTCAGCGTCTAGTCGATGCACAGGAGCAGTACGACCGCCTCGCAGGCGAGCTGGCGGAGATCGAACAAGCCATGCATGCGATCCGTGGCCAGGACGATATGCATGCGGATGACGTCGCACGCCAGCGGCACACGGCAGAACGCTTTGCGGCGCGCAAGCAGCGGTTGGAGGCGCAGCGCGATCGCATCAATGAGCGCATCCGCGACTTGGGCATGCTGCCTGAGGAAGCGTTCCAGCGCTACCAGTCACGCTCGACGGAGCAGCTCGCGACGCAGCTACAAAAGGTCCGCGCCTCGCTGGACGAGGTGGCACATGTGAACAAGCGCGCCGTCGAGCAGTTTCAGGCCTTTTCCCAGCAGCGCGATGCTCTGCTGCAGCGACACGCAGATCTGCAGGCATCGCACGCGTCGATCACCGAGCTCATCGACGTCCTGGACGCTCGGAAACAGGCGGCGCTGGATGCTACGTGCACGCAAGTGGCGTCTCACTTTGCGGCCGTGTTTGCCGAGCTGGTCCCGGGCGGACGTGGTCAGCTGGAGCTGCATCCCGACGTGGGCGTGTCGATCCATGTCACCTTCCACCAGAACTCCATGCGCATGTCGCAGCTGTCCGGTGGTCAAAAGACGCTCGTCGCCCTCGCCCTCGTCTTTGCGATCCAGCAGAGTGATCCCGCGCCCTTTTACCTGTTTGACGAGATTGATGCGAATCTCGACACACAGTACCGCACGGCTGTCGCCCAAAAGGTCTACACCCTGGCACGCGACGCGCAATTCATTACGACTACGTTCCGACCCGAGTTGGTCGAGCGGGCCGACAAGCACTTTGGCGTGCTGTTCGGCCCGCAAAAAGTCTCTTCTATCGTCGACATTTCTCGGGCAGAGGCACGCGATTTTGTTGAGGCCGTAGAAGCTTAGTCCACGTCCATACCACCCGCCTTTTTCTGCACACGCCGCTGCTTCGTCCGACGCCGCTTCTGCGCAGACGTCCGTGGACCCGCCAGCGCCAGCCGCTCGGCCAGGGGCAGACTGCCGAGGCGGTCCTTGAGCGACGGCGTAGCTGCGTCTTTGTGCCGCAGGATGCGTTCGGTCTCGGCGAGATACTTGGCTTCCGCCTGTGCGAGCTGGCGCAGGACAGGCAGAGGCAGCTTTTCTTCCTCAAAGCGTTCCGACACCTCGGGCTCCTTGGGCGGCGGCGCACGACGGCGCCGCGAAGGACGGGCTTCCTTCATCGTCACCTGGAGAACGCGGCCATCCGCGAGGACACCATGGTACTTTTTGCACGCAGCCTGTGCATCCGCACGCTGCTCAAACGCAACTTCATAAGCGACGGCGTTCGCACCTAGGCTCGGAACGTGATGCTCACGCACATACACAAGCCGACCGAGCGCGTCAAACGTGAGACGAACATCCTCGGGCGACGTGCCCTTGACGAGGTTCGCAACAATCACAGGAGTCGGCTTCGGCACGGACGAGCCCTTTATGCTCACCTCGCGCGCAGCACGGCGGTTCGCGCCGCGCCGCGACGACGCATCCTGCATATCCACGTCCATCGTCGTAAACAAGGAGCGGATCGCCGGGCGCTTCACGTGGGAGAGAAAAAGACCTCCACCTACGAGTCGTTCCTATGGCTCCTCGTGCAGAGCACGAAGCGTGTCGCGCACGACCGTCACCAGGTGCGCGTGCGCGTCGACCGAGGCTGGTGTGCCCATCCTGGCATACAGAGTGAGCTTGCCAGGCAATGCCTTGTCGTGATCGTTCATGGTGGCAGCGAGGAAGCACCCTGGCTCGAGGCACATGCCACGCTGCGTGATCAACGAATGCAGGTCCTGCGCAGCGCGGGATATATCGTCGAGACTACTGCCGTGCGTCTGGACCCACTCATCCAAGTCCATGGTCTTGACTTCGTGCAAGAGAGATGCCGAGGGCGCGCACGGCGCGCCACTGGCATGGTACGCCATCACACTGCGATGACGTCGCGACGATGCCGTGCCAGACGACAACGACGAAAGCGTCGGCGAGGCACTCGTGCTCAGCGACGGCACCGACGCTTCACTCGAGTCCACAGGCGTCGAGCACCGCCACGGCTTTTCGTCCACAGCCTCGTCCGCGTGCTCAGGCTGATCCGCTGCCTGGAGCGTACACAGCACCACATCGCTCGTGGGCACCACACGCATCTGCATGTGGAGAGAGCCATCGTCGCGCGGAAGCAGATCGTGCGCATCGCACTCCGACGATGCATGACGCACCTGCATCAACGCACGTCCCACGAGATGCAACAGCGAAGGAGACGCCGGGCTCGGCGGTGCCTCCTGCGTCTTGGCCCGCAGGCGCTCGACTTCAGCACGCAAGTCTTCACACTCGCGCTCCGTCTCCATGAGCTGCGCCAGCACACCATTCGTGCGCGCCTTGAGCGACGGCGCATCGTCGCCCATAATGTTTTCCACAATCATAGTGCCGCGCTGCTGGACGACCTGCTGCAGCGTCGTACGTACATCCTCAGGCTCGTACTTGAGCTTTTCGTGGAGCAGACTCGCTCCATTCGTTGGAGGTATCACAGATACACGTGACGACGACAGACCTTGAGGGTCCAGCGCATCCCACAGGAGCCAGGAAAGCCGCGCCAAGGCCCGGCACTTGCACGCCAGCTCCTCAAATTGCTCACGCTTTCGCTGACGCGACAAGAACGCGGCCGCGCGGTTTTTCACGAGCCGCGCCTCCTTCTTCGTCAGGCCTGACGTGTCCGGCGGCACAAACAGGCTCGAGTGCTTGGCCGACGTGTCGATCACAGGGAACGGCAGACCCGACTCGGTCACCTGCGAGGCCGACGGGGGCGGTCGTCGCGCACCCGTCGAGGCCGATCGCCGCGGCGGCATGTGCGAGCGCGCACGCATGTCCGGCACATGGGGCACCTCCGTCGCGCTCACCGAACGCATCTTGGGCTCCGGTGACTCGGACGTACGCGCCCGCTTCGGCTGCGGCGCAGACGTCCATGGACCGCCCTGGTCGTCGCGCATGAGCTCCGAGAGCGTCATCGAGGCCGCGCCCTCGGACGCTTCGCCTTTGTTGAACGCAGCGGGATCAGGCGGCACCACACGTTGGGCAGCAGCAGGCGTGGCATCGAGCAACGCTGCTGAGCTGGGATGAGGGGGCCGGGGGGCGGAGGGAAGGGACTGGGGCGTGGGAGTAGCGTTCTGCCCCGCGGCAGAAGGTGTCCAAATCGAGGCATTCGCGAACGAGCTCTCGGGTACACGCAGCGCTGCGGGGGCCTGGGCATGGGTCGTATCAGGGCACATCAACGCTGAGGGGGGGGTGCCCGTCGACCACAGCGCCAGAGCAGGGTCTTCCTGCTTGCACATGTACGGCACGAACGGAAACGTGGCTGGCACATGCGCGCCCGGTGGCTGCGGTGGGGGTGGCTGTGGATGCATGCTGCTGGCCACAGCAGGATCCTGGACACACAGGTCCGAGTGGATGAAGGCATCAAATTCCGAGGACCCAGGCTCGGCAGCACCAGGCTGCTGCTGATGACGAAACACATGTCCCATGGGCGAGAATGTACCTCGTGAAGACGGCTCAAGGGTAGACATGCTCGGAGACGCTACGCCACGACGCTGGAGGCCTGCGGCTGTGTTGGGTGCTGGGCCTCGAGATGACCCAAGCGGAGCAAAAGGGGGGGTTGGGCTTTGTCTTCCTACATAATTATGTAAGCGCGCTGCGGCACCCAACACGATCGAAGCTAGCGGAAGGTTTCGGCGCGTCGCGCATCGATCCCATACTCTCCGAGCGCCGCACTCAGATCGTCCATCGTCAGCACCGTGCGCGTGCGATCGCGTGCTGATGCGCCAGGGCGGTGAGAGCGACTGGGCCCCGCATTCGTTCGAATGCGTGCGTACTGGAACGCATCCGACGCTATATCCGACACAAACTTTTCCGTAGCCAGCGCCAAGAGCCGCTTGAGACGCACATCCTCACACTGGAATCCAGCGCGCTCCAGGTAGTAGTCGGTCACCTCGTCAGGGATCAGGGGCGTGTACCCGTGCAGTTGTCGCAGAATCTCGACCATAGCGTGATCCCGCCGTGTCTCTTCCTCTGGGCGGCTGCCGATCGCCGCCCTCGCGGCGGGCTGATGATCAGCATAGCGCATGAGATCGCCAGGCACAATCACGTTGGTGATGTATTGGCCCTCGTCGTCCGTCACGAGCGCCACATCCCGCGTCTGGAGAAAAGCAGCCACGTCCCCCAGCGGCGTGTGGGAGTGTATGATGCGAAATGTGGCGTCAGGGACAAAGCGCCGCTGGATATCACGCACAGCATCGTCAAGCGACCCCTGCGTCTCGTGCGCAACAAGATCCACCAAATCAACATAGCCCTGCAGTTGCTCGTTCTCTACCACCAGCACACACTGGCCCCGGTGCGCTCGCGAGGCAGCGAGCGCTGTCCGCACGGGCGAGTCTGGCGAAACGGCTGCCACTGGCAAAAGCGAGAGCGACGCGACAGTACCGTCCTGCCACTTCTCACGCACATCCTGCGGCACATCCTGTGGCTCACTTGCGCGCGGCGTCTTGGACGGGGCGCGTATGAGCGGCGACGACGCCATGATCCGTCGTGGAGATAAAAGGCTCCCACCGAGCTAGGGTCAAGAGAAGGACGCGCGTCCCTCCACTCCTCGACGATGCCGCCGCAGGAGGCCAGCTCACTTGCGGGCCTGCGATCGCAGCTGTATGAAGCGCGAGAGCGGGCGAAAAACGCACCGCTGAAGCGCAAGGAGCCCAAGCGCCTCCGTATGCGCGCTAGCATGCAGCCGGCGGAGCATAGCGAGGACGACGTGCGCCTCGCTGCCTCGCAGCACGCCCTCGCATCCAAGGCAGCCAGGTACGAAGCTGGCTATAAGGACGACGAGGAGCTCATCGACTGGGACTCGAAAGGGGCCAAAGTAGAGTATGAGGACGAGTTTGGGCGCACACGGACAGGCGACGACGCGGCTATCTATGGTCCCGCGACATCGTTTCCGGTGTACATACGCCCCGACGTCCTTGTGCCAGACGTGCGGCCGCGTGGCGCAGCTTATTACCGCTTTGCGCAAGATGCAGAGACACGACAGAGCCAGCAGGCCGCTCTGAGCGAGCTACGAAAAGAGACGCTACAAGAGCGAGGCAAGGCGGCGTCCACAGGCGCCGCACGCCGTGAAGCGCGCCGCCGTTTTCTCACGTCATTTCGTGCATCATAACGAATCGTCCAGAAAGGCGAGGCAGCCCACACTGCATCCGCGCCACAAAATCGGCAAGCACCCCGCATGCTCCGCTGGCATACCGCGCACGGACGTGCCGGCCATCTCGATCCCCTGCTTGGCCACACGCACGCCCGCGACGTGGGATACCCATTCGATGCGTTCCTCCGCCGCATCGACAAAGAGAGGCCCAGAGCGACTGGGCCAATCCGTTCGTGACTCGCGGTCGTGAGCCGGGCACCGATTGAACCACACATTCTGGCCCGCATCATCCGCCTCCAGCATGGCGTCAACGTTGTCCGCGCCCGCATACCACGCCACCTGAGGATCCCGAGCATCGACGCGCGTGCCCCACGAGGCCGTCGCACTCCGTCGTGCCGCCTCAATCCGCGCGACGAACCGCGCGTCAACGGTATGTTCCAGCGCACGCAGGCATCCCGTCTCATACTGTTCAATCACGAGCGGGTCGTCGCTGAGCAGGCGCTGCATGCACAAGTTCGCCAGCGACGGCTTGCTTCGGCGCTCACACGGGCCGAGCACGCGCGCGATCACGCGCGTCGTCGGCGCCGCCGGCACCACGGTCGCCAGGGTATGAGCGCGTGTCCAGCGGGGACCGGGGGGCGGGGGAGCAGGACGGTCTCCGTGGACGTGGCGTGTTTCGAGAAGGGAGCCGGGGGGCACGCACACAAATGGATTCGGCACGTACGTGAATGTATCGAGCTGCAGCTGCTGGATCTCGGCGGGTAAGTATGTCAGAGCGTTGCCGCCGATATTCAGTTCACGCAGATGGCGCAGTTCGCCGATGGCCGCGGGCAGATGGGTCAGCTGGTTCTTGCGGAGTGACAGCACACCCAGATTCGTGAGCTGAAACAGGGCGCTCGGCAGTTTCGTGAGCAGATTGTCCCACAGGTACAGCTCGAGCCGACTGCGTGTGTGCTCGATCGTGACATAGTGCCGCAGATCACCAATGACGTTGCTGATGTGCGTAAGACCATGCCCACCAAATAAGAGCGTGGGATGCTCACGCCCCTCATCAAATACACGCGTCACGACGGCATCCCATGGCACGTCACCGGGTCGGGGTGGCGGCGGATCGTCCGCCTGCTCCCACGGCGCCAGATGCGAGCCGTGGCGCGTGAGCTTTTTGGGCGACGTGCCTGTCAGACGCGTCCGCTGTGTCGCTCGCTGCATCGAGTCCACACGGCCCGCAGCGCTCAGTGGATCTGTGTTGGCGCTGTCCGTGCGCAAGAAGGGGCGCGCAAAGGTGCTCGGTGCGTCGTACGAGCTGCCCATCTCGACCATCGATGCATCTTCCTCCTCGGACGCCTCGTCAAAGAACTGCTCAAGAAGCGCCTCGCGATCATGATGATCCACATTTGGCACGTCCAAGGAGTGGGCAGTGCGTGGCGCAGCAGGCGTGGTGGCCGATCGCGCCCACCGCGTCTGGCGTGGCCGGCTGATCGACAGCGACTTGGCCGAGCCACTGAACGGATCCAACGAGTGGAAGGACGTCGTCGGCGTCGGACTCGATGGCGGTGACGACGGCTCCAGCCCCCATAGCGGCGGCGACGACGACGATGTCGACGCCTCCGGCAGGCGGAACGACATGGCCTGAACGAACAAAGGTCGCGGCACGCCCCCTTTGTAAAAAAAAAGACCCTTTTTTTCTACGATGGAGAATGATGATGATGCCCTACCAACAATTGCAGCAACCGCGGCACAATCGACCCGACGATCACATAGGCCAGCGATCTCGTAGAACTGTGCGCGACCGCGTCTTGCTCGCCAAGAAAGCGCGGGAGAAGCGGTGCGACCAGGCGCGTCTCGACCTGCGCGTGAATGGGATGGTCATCATCGTGCGGGTGGTGTGCCCCGGTGCGGGTATGTTGACTCACGGGATGCGAGGCCAGCTCCATCACAGCGTGTATCGCGACGAAGAGGAACGTACCACCACTGAACGACAGGATCGCGCCGATTTCGCGAGACCCAATCACCGCACCTGTCGAGCCTGTAGCTGTCAGCAGACCCTGGAGAATGCCATAGGTCAGCAACGCAAAGGCCGGCGTCGTGACGGCAAACACGAGGACAGCGAAGCGGATTTGATTCTGGGGAGAATGCCGCGACATAAGGAGCGTGCATATCCCCACAGAAGCGGGTGCCTTGTGCACGAGGATCGCCAAGATGACCACGACACGCAACGACACATCCGAGCTCTCCACTGACGAGCCCATCGCTACGCCGTCCGCCGCGGCATGCACCAAAATACCCAACAGACCACTGAGCACGCTGTACCACGGCTCCGCATCATCCATGCGCGGTTGCCACTGCAAAGTCGCTTCAGACGGCGCATCCGACAAGACGGATGGTGACGGCGACGCTCTCGGCTGGGCCGAGCGCGCCGTCATGTGCTGCTCAACGACAAACATGAGCAAAAAGCCACCCAGAAGACAAAACGCCACGAGATCTTTCGGCGGCAGCGCGTACCGCGCGCCATCTGCTCGTGAAGCATACACGTTCTGTATGCCCTCGGGAATCACCACGGTCAGCGCCGCACCCAGCAGTAGCCCTGCACCCCACAGCTCCAGCTTCCGCAGACTATGACGCGACAGTTGAAATGCCAGTGGTAGCGTGCCCACACCATACGTACACACACTCATAAACAAGCATGTCAGCACGAGCAAGGCCCCACTCTGCATGGTGGCAAATCGCACAGATCACGCTTCGATCGGCCGACGCCAGGGACGTGGGGCACTTCGACGAGGCCTGAGCCCACTCCACATGCTACGACTCTACAAACGGGGCGAGGGGGTAATGAGGGCAGCCGACTGTGTCATGACCTGCTCGGCATCGCGCTCAATGCGGGCCACGAGTTCTTTGCACGTGGGAATGTCGTGAATCAGACCCGTCGTCTGGCCAGCCGTCCAGATACCCGCATCGACTTCGCCGTTTTCGTACACCTTCTTGCCGCGCTGACCCGACACGAGCGGGCGAATGTCAGCGAACTGCGCGCGCTGCTTCTCCTTCTCGATCACCTCCAGCGCGACCTTGTTCTTGTAGACACGCGCCGTGTTGCGCAGGCTGCGCATAATGTGTACCGTGTCGCGCTCCGACGACTGGACCAGGTGCGCCTTGATCTTGTCGTGGATTTCACTTTCCCGGGTCGCCATGAAACGCGTGCCCATGTTGGCACCACAGGCCCCCAACGCAAGCGCAGCCGCCAGGCTGCGGCCATTGGCCATGCCACCCGATGCGATGAACGGAATAGGCGACTTTTCGGCGGCGAGGGCCAAGAGCACCAAACCACCAATGTCGTCCTCACCCGGGTGTCCCGCACACTCGAGGCCATCAATACTCAGCATATCCGCACCGAGCTGCGCAGCCTTAAGTCCATGGCGGATCGCCGTGCACTTGTGTATCACGAAAGCGCCCGATTGCTTGAGCACCTTGATCACCGGCTCAGGGTTGCTGCCGGCTGTCTCAAAGATCCGGACACCGGCTTCCAGTGCCGCACGTGCATATCCCTCATAGTCCGGGGGCACAATGGCAGGCAGGAGTGTAATGTTCACACCAAAGGCACCGTACTGAGAGCGCTCCTTGGCGATCTGCGGGTCAATCAGCGAGCGAGTCTCTTCAATCGCCGCACGCAGCGCCTCCGGCGTCGGCTGCGTCAGAGCCGTCAGCATGCCCAGAGCCCCGGCATTCGAGACCGCAGCAGCCAGGGCCGGCTTGCCGACCCACTGCATACCACCCATCACAAGGGGCACACGCAACTTGAGCGTATTCGTTAGAACCGTGTGGATGGTCATGGCGTCTAGCCAAAACCCAACCTGCTTCCCCCCCATAGCCATCCAGCCGGTCGCGCACAGGTCGTCTTCCACGTGTGCGAAGATCACGTGATACAGAGCGGGGGCCTGGCCTGCCTGCCGCGCTGGAGGGCGACGCGGCGCGCAGGCACTTGGCGACGACGATGAACCTGTTTCGATTACTAGGCGATCTGTCGCACCTGGCGTCCATCTTCATTCTCATTCATAAGATCCTCACAAGTCGGTCATGTCGAGGCATCTCGTTCAAGACGCAGCTTATGTACACGATCGTGTTCGTGACGCGGTATCTGGACTTGCTGCACCCGCCTAGTGCCTACCTCATCCTGATGAAACTCTTCTTCATCTCGAGCAGTGCCTACATCTTGTATCTCATGAAGGTCCAATTCAGATCGCGCTACGAAACTGATATCGACTCGATTCGCCTCGAATACCTCCTTGGTGTGCCTGCGATCCTGGCACTCCTTTTCCATGTTCAGTTCACCTTCTTAGAAGTCATGTGGTCGTTTAGTATTTTCCTCGAAGCCGTCGCGATCCTGCCGCAAATGTTCCTTCTTCAGCGGTTGGGCGAGGCTGAGACGATCACCACACACTATATCTTCGCGCTGGGTGCTTACCGCGCCCTGTATCTCCTCAACTGGATCTACCGGTACGTTGCTCTTTCTTACATGCCAGTTTCATCTTTGAGAGGCACCATCCATTCCTGCTCATACCATTCCTGGCGGGTCTTGTACAAACCGGTCTGTACGGTGACTTTTTCTACAGTACGTCGAATCCTCCCACTTACCACAGTCTACTTTACCAAGGTGATCCAGGGCAAAAAGTTTGAACTCCCTGCATAGCTTTCTATACAGACATATATCCCCGGTCCAGGAACAGCGAGTGGCGTCCCCATGCCTGTCAGGCGACGTGTGGGTCCCAGGCCCCGCGTGCGCCATGAGAAAAAATGTTCCCAATCCGGGAGTCGAACCCGGGTCTTGTCGGCGCCACACAGTCGAAACTTATGAGAGCGACATATACTAACCGTTGTACTAACTAGGAGGAACGGTACCAGATTCCGACGATTTACAGTAAATGTATGTCACAACCAGGCGATGGTCATTTCGACCGCTCGTCTTGGTATGGCTACCCACAAGGCGTTTGATGCACGATGTTGTTCTTCTATGTGGAAATGAGGGGTTCAGGTGATGGGCTGGATCCATGTTGGTCATGAGGCGTGCTTGCATCATGCGCCATGGGTTCCTGCGCCTGTCCCACAGGAAAAGGGGCGGCGCGGGTCTGGGCCTGCCAATTCATGGCGAGCCTGCTCAGGTACTTGGGCGGGTTCCCGCACCGGTCCTTGCCATACGACACTTTGACAGATTGATAGTCAGGATGGTATTTCAGTCCCTCAATACACTTGATGGCTGATTGGATGTTGGTAAAGTTGGCAAAAGCGCAATTGCGCTCTCGCAACGTGTTGACCATCTCGAGCTCGCCATACTGCGACAAATCTTGGCGAATCTTTTCTTCGCTCATCAGTGCGTGATCGCTAATATTGCCAATATACACATTCCGCGATGCACCTGACTGAACAGCGAGGGCGATGGCTGGGCTTAGTGGTCCTGTGGGCTTGCCCCAACCTATCTTGAGTCGCCGGTTGAGCACGTTGATACCAGACACAAGAGCCATATGAAAGAACGTGAGAGCGGTATTATGATCCACAAACGTGACAAATGCAATGTGCCGATCAGGCATATATCGGATCGACTGCAAGATACCGCCTCGAACATGATTGCAAATATCTTCCACGGTCGTATCTGGATGCAAATTGCCCAGGTACACTGTGCGATTGCCGAACTGGTACATCTGTGGCTCGACCTGTCCGAGCATCTGTCCCTGGAAACGGGCGCGTGCCTCTGGATCCGTCGATGCAGAGGATTCGGCGTCCATGTAGAACGGTGAGCCTGGAGGCACCTGGCCGTAGTTCAAATAGCCCGTTGGGTAGCCTAGCCACATGGCCGTGGCAAGACCCATGGCAGCAGCCTGGTGGTTGTGTGCTTGCGTCTGCTGCTGTCCCTTGGGCACGTAGGCGCATCGATCCTTGCCATAGTTAATGCGGTACTTGGACCATTCGGTATCCATAGGTAGACTTGAGACCACTTTCATGGCAGCCTGAATTGACAAGAAGTGCACAAAGGCAATGCGCTGTTCACGGATCAACTTGATCTGGTCGATCGGTCCGTATTTGCTCAGCGTCGAGCGAAGGATGTCTTCTGTGACAGAATCATCCAGCTGTCCGAAGTACACATTCCGCGATGCATTATGATGCTGTACCGCATACATGACGGCGGGGGGCGGCACACTCGGCTTGCCCCATCCAATCTTGAGCTCGCGATTCCGAAGCGAGATACGACGTACCGATGAATCAGCATGGAAAGCTGCCGCCACTTGGCCAGATAGAAATGATACAAAAGCACAGTTTTTTTCTGGCAGCAGACGCACACTCTCAATCGGACCAAAGTGCACGTTGTCGAGTAATTCTTCCGCTGAGACGTCCGGCGGCATGTTCCCGATGTAGACAGTTCTCCCGACAGGCACCATGCCTGTCGTTGCCATGGCCGCGGTCGGCATCGCAAAGTCATGCGAAGTTCCCGGGGCCGCATAATTTGGGTACGCCAAGGATAGGGGGCTTTGGCCGCCCCCTGGTATAGCCATCATGTACGGCATCGACGCGGCCATGGGGGAGCTCCATCCCACCATGGGCATTGCCATGGATGATGGTGTTGCCGCCGCCGATGACGGCAAAGTGGGGGGCACGATCGGATAGGCGGCCTCATGTGAATAGGGTGTGGCGGGAAGCAAGGACGTCGATTCGTCCGAGTCTGTCACACGCAGGGTATGCATGGCCGAGGAGGCTTGATCCAGCGCTGTCGATGAGGGTGAAGATGAGATGGAGGGTGTCGCATGCGGCGACGCTTGGGCAGAGGCTGCCTCCGGATGCAACTCGGCGTCGTGCATGGTAGAGTATGTGTACTGAGAGAGCGAGCTGCAGCGCCTTACGAGGTGACGCACAGACGTGTGATGAGTCTATGCTTCGATAAAATGGGGATGCGGTGCGTTTTGCTCCGACGTATGAGGGATTGTGAGGCGTTGCGATGAAAGCGGAAGATTATGAATCGCCGCGGTCTTTTTTCCCCATCCCAACGGCGTTCGACATGGCAGGTGTGCATTTCATTTCGCTTTCCGATCTTCCATCACGTGACGCTGAGTCATACGGGACGCAGGGATCACAGGCGGTAAGCGAGGGAGGGGGGCAGCGAGTTTACAGAGCTATGTGGGGGCATGTCGGCGACGGCGTTTGTTTACTGTTTCACGACGGCCTGAGCCTTCTTTTCATGGGAAGACTCGATCATGCCCTTCACCTTTTCGTAGATGGTAAATACAACGGCCTGGCCAGGAGCGACACGCGCGACACGCGGGGTGATGCCTTTCCAGAAGGCACTCACACCTTCTTGCTTGAACATATCTGAGGCGACCTTGACGATGCGGCCCATGGCTGTCTCGCCCTCGACCTTGGCGGCGCGCTGGATACGCGTCTTGATGGTGTCAATCGGGGCGTTCGAGAAAGGACCCAGCGCACCCGAGATCAGACCAATCGTGGCCGTCTCGTATGAGGGCAGATCTTGCGTCTGCTGCACGCGCTGAGCCAGCGACTTGAGCTCCTGGTATGCCGTGAAGTTGGCCGCCTGATTCGTTGCCTGACGCAGTGCCGTGAGCGCCACACCGCGGTAAAGCGTGCCGAAGCCCTCCTCACGCACAATCGTGTACAGAGCGTGGGCGGCGTTTTGGTAGCGAGGCTTCTCCAGCGGATCTGCGAGCGAGTGCTGCTGGGCCTGCAGACGGATTTTGACCACTTCCATGGGGTTCACGACGGCCACGGCCTCCGTGGTACCAGCGAGCAGACCGGCGACGAACACGCCCTGCGGGCTCGTCACGCCTGTCTCGCGGTTGGCCAGAGCGAGCTTGTACTGTTCAAAACTCATGAAGCGGATGGCCATCTTGGGCACGATGCCGGCCACGACGGCACCGAGACCCTTGTACAGGCCCAGTGGCGATTCGCGGCGCACAATATGCACGCCCGTGGCGAAGAAGCCACGGGGCTTTTCGCCGATGCCGCGGCCCCTGCGGGACAGCTGCATCCGCACCTTGATCGTGTCAAGGGGGTGACAGGTGCATGCTTCAGCAAAACCGGCGATACCACCGGCAATGAGGTGAGTCGCGGGCGACACCCTGGGCTTGTTGGTTTTCTTTTCGGCGCTCATGTTGGTGAGGAAAAAACCAAGATAAGTAGGAAGAGAAGCCGGAAGACTGCCGTCGTGCTGGCCTTCTTCTCGGCACACCGCACGGGTCCACGGACGGCCGGTCGAATTGTATCAGGCCAGATTACGCGTGCATATGGGCCCCCGCTTATGCGGGGCGACTGCATCTCTTCGTGCATACATGGCATCTCGGCGCATGTCACCGGCCCGGACCGGATATACTTACCTCAGCATGCGTTGGGAGGCAATTTTCATCTATGTCACGTGCTATAGTACGGGGAAACGAGGCTGGGCCCCGCCGCGCCCAGGGTCTCGGCGCCGGCGGTGTGGAGCCTCGAGCGTGAGGCTATCACCCACGTGATGCGTCAGGCACCTCATCGGCCGCGTTGAGGAGCTCATTGAGCGCCTTGAGTCCTTTGGCCACGCCGTACGATGCACTGGCCATGATGCTCTTGGCCGTGCGGTCGAAGGTCGTGTTCGACTGCATATCGCTCAGGCGGTCACAGTTCTCTGTGAGCTCGGCAAAGATGCGCTCGGCCTCCGTCGAAATCGATTCCTGCTTGGGCGTGCCCGCGTTCGGCAGGTGGTCGCGCGAAATGGCGACGATCGACGACACAATCGTCGTGATCTGCGTCAGGTTCTCGTTCAGTTGTACGCCCTGTGCACCCTCGCGCAGCGCCGACAACAACGACTGGATCGAGTGCACAATCGCCTCTGTCTGCACCTCAATGTAGTTGCGCAGCTCACCCCAGTTCTCCAGCTCATCGTCCTCGCGGCTCGCGTCCACGCCCTGCTCGGCCGCTGCCTCCTGTGGCTCCTCCACATCCATGGTCCGTGCCGTGCTGCCGCCCGCGGCAGCCGGGGTCGTGGATGCTGGCTCGGCCGGCGGCGGCGGCGGCGGCGAGCGCACGAGACCAGCCTTCATGTCCATCGAGCGCATGCGCGCCTCGAGATTCGAGTGCGAGTACGACAGCGAGCGCAGCGACACGGGGCTGGCGTGGGCCGTCGCGCTGGGACGGCGGCTCGACGGCGCCAGCGGCGGGGCCGAGTGGGCGGGCGGCGACAAGGCGCTGCGGGTATGCAGCGGCTTGAGACCGCTGGGCGGGCTGCTGAGCGCCGTGGCATCGTTCGTGCTTTCGAAGCTAAAGTCGTCCTCGCTTGGGCGCGGCACACGGCGCAGCTTGAGCAGCTTGACGACTTCGACCACGGCTATCGCCACGTGCGTCGCGGCGGCATCAATCAGGCTCACCGGCGCGAGGCCCTGCGACGACGCGTGGTTGCGGCATGCGTTCATGAGGTTCGTGAGGGCATCTGAGATCGACGTCTTGAGCGTCTCGACGTCCTCGCGCTGCTGCGCGGACAGAGCCCCGAGCTCGTTCTCAGGCTGCGACTCGTACTTGGCAATGTCATCTGTCACGAGCGTCGTCGAGAGCACGACCGTCTTCATCGCAATCAGCACATTCGACGGCGCGGCTGAGCGTGCGGTGGTCAGCAGCTCATCAATCGATGTCTGGAACGACTTGAGGTTCGTGTCGGCCACGGCGCCCGTCGGCGACACATACTTCCACTCGTCGACGTGGGGCTGCGCCCAGACCTGCGACGCCGACTGCGCGATACGCAGCTCGGCCTTCGTCCCCTCGTATCGCCGCTTGTACGCCGACATCTGCATGTGCAAGTCGCGGATGATCGCCACATCCGACTCCTTGTCCGTCGTCATCGCATCGTTGCGCGCACTCAGTCGCCGCAGCTCCTCCAGCAGCGTGGCCACCTCGCTCCGCAGGCCCTGCACCATGTTCTGCTGCTCCAGCGTCTCGCGCTGCATGTCCTCCAGCTGCCGCTTCCACTGCGCCTCAGCCTCGACGTCCTTGCTCCGCGCCGCGTGCACGAGATTCAGGTCATTGTACTGCGCACGCAGCGCGTCCAGATTCGCACGGTGCTGCAGCAGCTCGGCCTCCTTGTCATCCATCACAACACGGTGCCTGTCGCGCTCAGAACGCAGCTCCGCCTCCTTGTCACTCAGCACCAGCAGGTGCCTGTCGTGCTCGGACCGCAGCTCGGCCGCCGTCCGCTCGTGCTCAGACACGTGCTGCTGTAGCGTCGCCAGACGCTCCTGCAGCTGCGCATTTTGCGAGCGCAGCTCTTCCAGCGCTCGGTCCCGCTCAGCGCCCTGGGCTCGCAGAGCACGTTCCTGCTCCTCCAGCAGCTGCACCTGCTTCTGCAGCAGATCCACCCGGTCGCGGCTCGCTTGCACCTCCGCAGGGTCCATCAGTGCACCCCGCTGCGAAGCGGCCGCCGCCACACCACCCGGCGTGGCAAGCACGGCGCCAGCAGCGGCACCGCCGTCGACGCTGCGCGGCTCGGTCCCGGGCAGCGCTGGCTCCGCGGGCTCCTCCGCGACCGACACACGCGTCGGTGCAAACATTTGTGCACTGGACATTTGCTGAGCGTCCGCCATCAGATCAGCGAGCTGCTGCTGCGCCACCGCCGAGCTCATACGCGAGGCCGTAGGCTCCGTCGACCGCATTCTCGGCTCGACGGACACTGGCACCGGCACCGGCTGCGGGCCATACGGGCCGGGCGACAAGGCTTGTCCCGTCGGCGATGTGCCTCCCGATGCCTCGCGCACGTCCGCGGCGGGAGCCACCACGTCCTGACCGCCCTGGACGACGCTCGGGCCAGGGACGTCGGGAGCTGGCGGCATACCTTCAGGCGCCTGGCCCTCGCGAGGACCCATGAGCTCTTCGAGAGACTCGTGGCGCAGATCCTGAGGCAGCTCCGGGTACCGCCGCTCCAGCTCAAAGAACACGTCCGACGCCAGGTCACGGAAGCGGTTCTTGGGCAGCGTCGCGAGCTTCTGACGCGCCTGGTTGCGCTTGGGATGGAACTCATGGCGGCCCTGCAGGTACGGCTGGCTCTGACTCTCGTCCTGCCGTCGCTGCAGCTCATCGTGCACATCCGTGGACAGCTCCGCAAACTGCTGCTTGTTCAGGCGCGTCAGCTTCTCACGCGCATTCGTACGTGACGGCGTCAAGAGCGACGAGCGCACGGCCTGCGAGCGGAAGAACTGCAAGAGGCTCATATAGTAGATGCGCGATAGATGGTCAATCTCGGACGGGTCCATGCGCTTGGTCGGCGAGGTGTTCGTCCACGGCTGGCCCTGCCGAAGGGCCATGCCACTATCATCCAAACTGGTATCACGCGCTGCCGGCGGCACAGGTGCTGGCGGGTGCGTTGCGGGCATCGTGGGTGCCGACGCGGCGGCCATCGGCTGCTCGGGCATCGCATACACCATGTTGGCATTCGCATCCGGCATGCCGTAGCCGCGCATGTCCTGGTACGGGGCTGACGGAGGATGGTAGCCCTGGAACGCTGGCTGGTACATGGACGGTGCGTTCACAGACGGCATCGGATCGGTCGCGCCACCCGCCAGGGGTCGCTGCTGGTACGCTGCATGGGGCGCCATGCCATCGCTGAATGCCTCGCCGAATCGCATGGACGCGTCGTCGCCCACACCATCATAGGACGTGCCCGGCTTGCGTGCGGGCAGAGAAATGTCCGGCGACGGCGCAGGTGGGCCCTTTTGGAACAACGACGCAAGCTGGTTCTTGACAGGCGACGTGTTGCTGCCTGTCGAGTGCGTGGACATGTCCTGCGACGTATTGCCGCTACCCCCGCCCAGATTCGTAAGCTGATGTAGGAATCGCGCGCCCATGCGCTGCGCTTGTTGGGCCATACTGATTCCACGTACGGCTCCCGCGGGGCTGCCCTACGTTGCTGTAGAGAAAGGGAAGCGTGCCAAGTGGCTCGTGGCGGCGTAGAACCAGACGCTCCGCGCCCGTCTCGGCACCTACATGCATGCATGAACCTGCATGCATCTACTACGTGCATATCTGAGACTATGTGCCACGTGATGAAAAAGGGGCGGCGGCGGCGGCGGTCCCCTCCTCCACTCGGCAGCGAGCACGCGCTACAGATGCAAGGACAGCGGCGTGTCAAACACGGCGCTAAGCTCCCGGCTCAGCAGCTCGTGGAAAAGGAACAGCTCGCCGTCGCGGTACGTAAACCACACTCCCTTATCCGTGTCATAGTCGAAGCGTTTCGGGCCACTTGTCGGACTCGAGAGCCACAGCTGCTGCGTTGGCGGCTGCTTGTTGATGACATACGTGCCGTACGAGCCCAGACGCACATTGATCACACCCGTAGCATATTCCACGTCCCACTCACCTTCCTCACTGCCCTGTGGCGCTTTTTCTTCCAATGCATCAATATCCTGTGTCTCCATCAGCTCCTCCAGCTGACTTGTCAGCGTATCTAGCGAGTGGTCGATCATGCGGTGATAGTCGACCATACGCAGCTCGCCAGCGCGGTACGTCGGTGTGGAGGAGGCGGCGCCCTTCGCCCACACCGGCGTAGAATGAGCCGCCCGCGCTGGCACCATGTGCCTGCTTCGAGGCGCCACGCCCATACGCGGGACGTGCCTCACCATCTGCTGAGCAAGGCGGCGCGTCCACATGTTGGTACGAAGCGTCGTGTGGCGCCCAGCCACGCACGAAGGCTCCTTTTGCCAACGGTGGAGGTATCAAAGTGCTGACTCATCCAGCGACGTTTGGCCGACGGGCCAAGCTCCGCGCCAACCTGGGTCAGTTTGACAACGACGACAACGACGGCAGCCGCTATCGCTTGTGGGTTCCATGCCACACTTTTTTGGATTTCCTCCTTTTCGGAGGGACGCGTCGGAAAAGGCGAACGCTGAGCGCTCTGCTGCGTCGCAAAACACTCATGTCGCGAAACCCTCAACGAGCCACTCCACGGTCGCTCTCGCTGGCGCTGGCGCTGGCGAGAGTGCGCCGAATGTCGATCCTTATACGGGCTTGACCGTCCGCCATCTCAAGGGGCGCTATAAGCTGCAAGACTTTTCTATTCTTCGCACACTCGGCACGGGCTCATTCGGACGCGTCCATCTCGTGCGATCCGTCCACAACCAGCGATTCTACGCCATCAAAGTGCTACGCAAGCAGCACGTCGTCAAAATGAAGCAGGTAGAGCACGTGAACAACGAGCACCTCGTCCTGTCCATGATTCGGCACCCGTTCTTGGTGAATCTGTGGGGCACGTTCCAGGACCCCACGTTCTTGTACCTCGTCATGGACTTTGTGCCTGGCGGCGAGCTGTTTAGTCTGCTACGCCAGAGCCGTCGCTTCCCTCCAAAGGTCGCCAAATTTTACATCTCCGAAGTCGCTCTGGCCATCGACTTTCTGCACATGCACAATATTATTTACCGTGACCTCAAACCTGAGAATATTCTGATCGGCGCCGATGGCCACCTGAAACTCATCGACTTTGGCTTCGCCAAAGTCACGGCCCAGACCAACGGCATGTGCTGGACGCTGTGTGGCACGCCCGATTATCTCGCCCCGGAGGTGATCCGTGCCAAGGGCTACAACGCCAGTGTCGACTGGTGGTCCGTCGGCGTGCTCCTCTTTGAAATGCTGGCCGGCTACCCGCCATTTTATACCGAGGACGGCAATCCTATCAAACTATACGAAAAGATTATTGCAGGTCATGTCAACTATCCGTCGTTTTTCGAGCCGGGCGCCAAGGATCTGCTCCAGTCGCTGCTCACTGCCGACCTGTCCAAGCGCTTTGGTAATTTGCACCGCGGCAGTCGCGACATCTTCGCCCACATGTGGTTTGCCGAGATCGACTGGGAATGCCTGTACCGGAAAGAAATTCCCGCGCCCTACATCCCCAACATCAACATGGATGGCGACGCCAGTAAGTTTGAGCGGTACCCGGAGAACGACTTGTCCGAGTACGAGCGCCCCGATGCGCCGGACGAGTACCCTCATTTGTTCCCCGACTTTTAGCTCGTAGTCGCGTTGTTATAGGCCAGCTTGTTCACGGTGTCCATATCCAAGTTCGCCAGGGCATGCGACGTCGCCATGCGCCGCATGGCACGCTTCAGATCCGCAGGACGCACCGTGCTTTCTATGGGCAGCGGCGTCGTTTCGTAGGCCAGCGGCAGGAAGCGCGCGACCCACGACGGCAGCAGCGCATGCACTGCCGCGACAAGCGAGCGTACCGGCTTCGCCTCTTCCATCACACGGAAATCGCTCGACCCGTAAATCGACAGCAGGTACGCCATGAGCCCGACGACATGCGGCGCGGCCATGGACGTGCCGGAGATCGTGTTGATACTCTGTGGCCCCGCATTCCACAGCGACAAGATGTTGAGGCCTGGCGCAAAGATGTCGACACAGGGCCCCGTGTTACTGAAAAAGGCACGCTCGTCGGCGATCGTCGATGCACCCACCGTCACAGCCGCCCGGACGTCAGCCGGCGACACATTGCATGCATCCTGGTCTTCATTGCCCGCAGCCACGCCAAAGTGCATGCCGGCAGCCACGGCGCCACCCACCGCACGATCGAGCGTGGGCGACTTGGTACCCCCCAGTGACATGTTCGACACAAAGCCGCGCAGCTTGCGTGAGCCTCGCATCATGCGCGTCTTGTTCTCGGCATCCTTCACGGCCCACAGCACACCGGCGGTCACGTCCGACATGGAGCCTTGACCATGCGAGCCAAGCACCTTGACGGCGATAATTTCGGCCTTCTTTGCGACGCCGAATGTGTTCGACGCAATGGTGCCGGCCACATGCGTGCCGTGTCCATGTCCGTCCGTGTCCGTGTCGTTCGCGGGAATCGTCGTGCCCCACTTGGCTCGTCCGCCAAAGTCGCTGTGCTCGATATTCACGCCCGTATCGATCACATAGGCCGTGACACCTTCGCCACCGATCGACTCGTACACATACTTGTTAAACGTGCCGAGAGACAGCGAGCGCTGATGCGAAATACGCGCCAGACCCCAAGGCGCGCCTTGCTCCGTCAAGTGGCGATACGGATTGTCCCAGGGAAACGTATACTGCACGGCGTTTCCGCTCATGTTGCGCACGTTACGGTCGTCTTGCGCCAGCATCGTCACATCCACAATCGAGTCGCGCTCGACAAACGCCACGTCCGGATGGCTGCGGATAAGCGCGATGTCCTCCAGCGAAAAGTGGCCCGCATACCCACGCATAGCATCCCCCATATCATATACGTGCGAAATAGGGCCGGCGTCCCCGCTGCCACGGAAGAAACTCGCTACGTTGGCAGAGTGGGCCATCAAACGATCCGCCGATACACCCTCCTTGAGGACGACCATGTACTTGTCCGGCACCGCCTTGGTCCCAGGCGCCTGCACAAGCGGCGCCATCGCCCCCCAACTGGTCGGGAATGCCAGCGCAGCCGTGCAGGCCACCGCTATGCACAGCAGCACGACTCGTACCCACATCGCGAGAAGCACATCAGGGCCGCCACATCCACGCTCTCCACCTTTCGCTTATCTAATATCTTCCGCAGGGCACAGGCGGCGTGCTCCTGGTTCTTTTTCTGCCACGATGGAGTCGGTGGTGCAAGGCACAGCGGCCATGGACGTCAACGCTCCACGCGTGTATGTGGACGAGGCAAAGGGACATGATGAGTCGGGACAGGGCACCGAGGCTGCTCCGTATGCGACCGCGCTGGGCGCGATGCTCGCCCGCGGACCGGACGTGTCGATCCTGTCGCGCAAGGACGAGGGGTACGAGCCCCTGTCGGCCTCGGGCGTGAAAAAGGCGAAGAAGCTGTACGACATGGCGATCAAGAAGAAGCAGAAGGCCGCTGAACTTGCCTCACAGGAGGCAGAGCGCGCCGAGCAGGACAAGAAGAAGCTCGAGGAGAGCAAAAAGGTGGTGTTGGACGTGCCCTCTGAGCCGGCCAAGCGCATCAAGATTTGTGCGGGTGTGCACAACCGCGACGTGCGTGTGAAGGTGTGCGGATGGGTGCACCGCCTGCGCTCGCAAAAAGACCGCATGTTCCTCGTCCTGCGCGACGGCACAGGATACATGCAGTGTGTGCTGCAGGACAAGCTCATTCAGACGTACGACGCCTTGACGCTGACGCTCGAGAGCTCGGTCGAGATGTACGGCACGATCAAGGCTCTGCCGGAGGGCAAGACGGCGCCGGACAACCACGAGCTCGTTGTCGACTACTGGGTATGTGTCGGCAAGGCGCCTGGCGGCGACGATGCCATTACGAACCGCATTTCGGAGAACACGGACCCGTCGATTCAGGCGGACAACCGGCATCTCATGCTGCGTGGCGAGACTGCCTCTGCTGTGATGCATGTACGTGCGGCAGTGATGCAGGGTTTCCGCGACGAGTTTGCTTCGTCGGGCGTGATGGAAGTGACGCCGCCATGCATGGTGCAGACACAGGTCGAGGGCGGCGCGACGCTGTTCCAGTTTGACTACTATGGCCAGCCAGCGTTCCTGACGCAGAGCTCGCAGCTGTACCTCGAGACCTGCCTGCCGGCGCTCGGCGATGTGTACTGTGTGCAGGAGAGTTTCCGTGCGGAAAAGAGCCACACGCGCCGCCATCTGAGCGAGTACACGCATCTCGAAGCGGAGCTCGCCTTTGTCACGTTCGACGATCTGCTCTCGCACATTGAGCAGGACATCTGCGGCATGGTCGACCGTGTGCTGCAGAACGACAAGGTGCGCCAGCTGATCGAGCAGCTGAACCCCGGCTTCCAGCCGCCCAAGCGTCCATTCATGCGCCTCTCCTACAAGGATGCGATTGCCTATCTGAACGAGCACAACATTCTGAACGAGCACGGCGAGCCGCACAAGATCGGTGACGACATTGCCGAGGCGGCCGAGCGCAAGATGACGGATCAGCTGGCCGTGCCGATCCTGCTTCATTCGTTCCCACGCGAGATCAAGGCATTCTACATGAAGCGCGTGCCCGGTGACGAGGCATTTACCGAGAGCGTCGACCTGCTCATGCCCGGCGTCGGCGAAATTGTCGGTGGTAGCATGAGGATGACTGGCAACGAAGAGCTCCTCGAGGCGTACAAACACGAGGGCATTGATCCCCAGCCCTACTACTGGTACACTGACCAGCGCAAGTACGGCACATGTGAGCACGGCGGCTATGGCCTCGGTGTTGAGCGCCTGCTGGCATGGCTCACAAACCGCTGGACCGTGCGTGAGTGCTCGCTGTACCCACGCTGGACGGGCCGTTGCACGCCATAGGTATCTAGGCAAAGAAGTCGTCGTTGGCCACGCTAGAAGGCGGCGGGTCAGCTCTGTCGTGCATCTCGTCGTCGTCATCGTCGCCGTCATCATCGTCGTCATCGTCGTCGTCGTCGTCGTCGTCAGCCTCGTCGTCGTCGTCGTCAGCCTCGTCGTCGTCGCCATCGCCATCGTCGTCGCCATCGCCATCGCCAACGTCCACCTCGCTCCTCTTTACATGCTGCGCACGCGTTCGCCGGTGCTGCTCCTCTCGGTGATGCAGATCCCTGTCTGGCTCGGCAGCCATGGTACCTCGTTTCATAGACTTGCGCACATGCTTGAAAAACTCGGCAGCCTTCTGGTGCGCACGATCAGGCGCATCCGCACTGGGCGCGACAGGCTCCTTGTTCCCGGCAAACAGCGATACGTACCGCCGATCGGCTGGAAAGTGCAAGACATAGTTCAGAAACACGCGGTGCTCAAACAGCTGCGCACGCACCTGCCGACTCTCTGGCTCCCGCCGCAGCTGCCGAAGCCGCCGCATCAGTTTCTGCCGCTCAAAAAACTTGACCTTGTGGTATCGCGTCGCAAATTGGCGCTCCTTGTTCGACTGCATACTCTCCTCGAGTTCCAGCTCCATCGCCCGCAAGCGTCGCTCCGCCTCAATACGCGTGCCTGGCTCAATCGACTCCTTCCCCAAGAGCCGCTTCGTCTGCCGAATCATACTCTTCAGCTTATTCACACTCGTAGTCTCGCCTCGCGCTGGCATCGGACGCCTGCGCCCATGACCCCGCCGGCCCTGAGGCTCCCTGGGCATGCTAGAGAAAAAAGGAAGCGTGGCTCGTCCACCCACGTGACGTTGGCTTTCCTCCCACCACGACGTGGCGTGGGGTATGAAGGTACGCGACGCCTAAACTGACCGCGCAGTACCTCCTCCAGGCGATCGATGCGCACCGTGATCAAGTGCCGTTGCAAGACGCCGAGCTGCTCCGGCTCCTCAGTGAGGCACAAAAAGGACGCGTACGTACACCGCCCTAACACGGCAGGATGAGCGCGAAGAGTACCAGGAGGCGATGGAGCGCATCCTCACGGAGCTGCGCAACTATACCGAGCACTCCCAGGCATTTCTCGTGCGCGTAAGCAAGCGCGATGCGCCAGACTACTACGACGGTACGTGTGAGTGACTGACGCCAGTCATCCAAAACCCCATGGATCTCGGCACGATGCAGAAAAAACTCCGCGGCGGCTGCTACAAAACCAAGAGTCAGTTTGCGCATGACCTCAATCTCATCTGGGACAACTGTCTCGTTTACAACGCCTCGCCTACACACCCGCTGCGACGGAATGCCACATTCATGCGGAAAAAGGCGAACCATCTCCTCGAGTTTCTCAGCGACAAGAACGACACACAGGACCTCTTATCGCAGTGGCAGTCTGCGTCCCACGCAGAAAAACCTATCGAAGACATCCCACCGCCCGCAGTTGCTCCTGCCGCAGAGACACCCACGGCCCCGTCCACGTCCGCGCCCGCCCACGATGTGCCTTTCTCACAGCGGCACGCGCTTCGTCGGAACCCCGAATCATGCCTCGTCTTCCACGAGTTGGATGCCAAACTCTCAGATCTCGAAGATGGCGCCAACGCAGCGAATCCCGCGCCGACCCTCGATGTGCTGCACCAGGTGCCAGCATCCCATCTACATCCACTCGCTGCAGCCCTGCCACAGTCCACACCCACCGCACAGCAACGGTGGTGGGCCGCCTGTGCATCAGATGCCATGCTCTGCGCTGGCTTGCCTGTCGTACCACATGCGGGACATGTTGTCGACCACGAGCCTGACGCAGCATATACCTCGCGGCTGCCAAGTCAAAGAGCTGGCATCCCGCGCATGATGGCCCACAACATCCGGACACTCCGGCGCCTGTACAGCACCCACCAAAAAATTCACGAACTGGCCGAAGCCATCGAATTCGATGTGCCCATCCCCCCCTCTATCGGCGTCGTGGATGACGAAGACGAACCCGAGCCGCCCAGCGTGCCGCCGCCCGTTCCGTACGCAACATCGACACCATACCCCCGCCTCTCCAGGTCGTATGCACAGGCACAGACTAGCTGGCAGACCCAAGTGCTTTTAGCACATGCCGGCTTCGAGGGCGCGCACTCCTCGCCTGTGCAAGTCCTGGCCGATGTCGCCGCCAAATATCTCATGGGCCTCGGCCGCACCCTACGTCTGTATGTCGATCGCTTTGCGCACCACATGTCACCCACTGACATGCTAGAGCATGTCATGCTGAGTCGCGGCACGAACCTCTCAGCCCTCGAGTCCTACGTTTCGCAGGACATTGGGCGCTACGGCCAACGACTCCAGGAATGGCTACGCAAACAAAAACATGTGCTTCATGAGCAGCTGCAAGGCGTCGACTCGGCTACAGTCGATGACGCAGACCTGCTCGCAAGCGACGGTGAGGCGCTCATGCTCGGTCACTTCGCCGCAGGTCTCGGTGATGACTTTTTTGGGTTCCGCGAGCTGGGCCTCGAGTCCGAGCTGGGCCTACCTCACCTTGCCGTGCCGAGTCGTCTGTTTTTCGGTACGAGTCACGCGCCCCACAAGGTCGCCTTAGACGGCAAGCTAGGCACGAGCAAGCCAGTGCTCGATGCGCCACCCCCGCCCGTCCCACTCGTGGCATGCTCCCTGCCAGCACAGATTGGCCTCTTGCGCACGTGGTACGCTCAACAACTGGGATCCATGCCATTTCTACCCGACCAGGTGCCCGAGAGACCGCGGTACAAGGTGCCTACGACCGGCAAACTCCCTGCCCGTCCCATGGTCAGCCGCGCACACCGACCCGCCTCGGTGCCCGCAGGCTCGGCTCCCCAGCCACAGCAGCAGGCCAAGCGCCAGCGCGTTTCATAGCCACGTGCCTGTCGTTGACTAAACGTTTTTTCTTGTGGCGGACGGCCGAAGGGTCGAAACGTTATCGACTACGCCGCTTTTTTTCGAACGCTGGTCTTACCTTTCGTGGGAAGGTGGACGGCAACATAGGTACACAGTCTACACCCGGTGTAGACAGTCGTGCAATTCGTTCTCCGTCGATGAGTGGCACTGAGAAGCGTGCCACGACGGCGCCCAAGCCGGGCAAGCCTGGCAGCCATACCAAGGCCCCGCGCGACGTCTCGGAAGGCGCAGCCGTCAGCATGCCCAAGACGGCCCCTCGTGCCGCACAGGGCATCAACTTCGGCACCGTCGATGACCAAAACGCTGTCATGTCATCGTCCCCTGCCGCCCAACCGACGACCGGCGAGCACCTCCGCGGCGGCAACCTTACCGTCTTTGGCAGCGTGTCCGCAGAAAGCGGCGCGGCCCACGAAAAGAAAATCGGGTTCGGCCCCAAAAAGCACATGGACTTCCAGAAACTGTTTCAGGGCCCTAAGAAGGTCCACCAGCAGGATCAGCAGAGCCAGCAGCAGCCTGCCGCTCCCGTCGCATCGGCCATGGGCGCCACACCGCCGCCGTTCGTGTCATCGTGGCAGCCACCCATGTATCCCCACGTTGGCTACCCTATGAGCCCTGGAGGCTACCCATACATGGCCCAGCCACAGCAGCCATGGAACCAGGCGGCTGCCCCAGGCTCGCCCTCGATCCTTCCAGCCAACGCATCGCCACACACTGCGCCTCGTCCCGTGAACGGCGGCTTTTACCCACAGACGCCCGCAGCTGCGCCTCCTACGAGCAGCAACTTCACCATGAGTGCTGGTGCACGCATGTTCGAGCCACAAAAGAGCAAGGCGCTGCGGATTGTGAATCCCGAAACGCAAACAGAAATTGATCTTGGCCACCTGAAAAAGACGTCGCAATCGTCCGCCTCGCCGACGCAGCCAACCTCGGCCAAGGCTCCGGCAGATGCGTCGCATGCTCCGACGCCGAAGCAGAAGGAAGTGTCAAATGAGAGCCGCGTCAAAACACAAAACGATTTCCAGCAAAAGGTACTCCGTCTGAAGATGGAGAAGGAGGCTGAAGCGCGTCGCGCGGAAGAAGCCAAGCGAGAAGAGGAACGCAAGGCGGAAGAGGCCAAGCGGGAAGAGGAGCGCCAGGCCGAGGAAGCCAAGCGGGAAGAAGAACGCAAAGCCGAGGAAGCCAAGCGAGAAGAGGAGCGTAAGGCCGAGGAAGCTAAGCGGGAAGAGGAGCGCAAGGCCGAGGAAGCTAAGCGGGAAGAGGAGCGTAAAGCTGAAGAAGCCAAGCGGGAAGAGGAGCGCAAGGCTGAGGCAGCCAAGCGAGAAGGGGAACGCAAGGCCGAGGAAGCTCAACATGCGGAAGAGCGCAAGAAGGAAGAGACCCAGGGGGCCGAAGCCAAGGATGGCGCAGAGAGCAAAGACAACGCTGCGCAGGACGACCAGGCCCCTGAAGCATCCTCGTCCAAGACCGAAGAGGCACAGCCACCGAGTCGTGCCATCGAGAGCGCGCGCCTTATTGACGATCTGTCGTCAATCACCTACCCCCCTGACGTGCACCCACCTAAGGCGGAGCTGAACAAGGATGCCGCGCCAGGAAGGTACCGCTACGACCGCGACTTTTTGCTCCAGTTCATGAGCGTATATACCGAAAAGCCGTTCGAACTGCCTGACCTCGCCTCGATCGGCATGGAGAGTGTTCCTGTGCGTGGTGGACGCCGCGGTGCGGGCCCATCGCGAGGAGGCATGGACGGTGGCCGTGGTCAAGTCGGTCGCACGAGCGAAGAACGCTTTGCCTCGTCGATGCGTGCCGGCCCCGGTGGCTTCCCGTCAGGCTCGCGAGGCGGCTCGGCGTCGCGCACCGGCGGTGGTCCTGTGCCATCGCGCGAGACAATGGGTACTGGCATTCCCATGGGTGGTGGCCGCTCCAAGGGCCACCGTGGTCGCCAGCGTGATGGCCGGCCGCGTGAGAACCCGCCAGAGAAGGGTGGTCCGACGATCCCTCTCGATCAGGTGGCGCCGCTGGAGTTCTCCGAGAACCGCTGGAAGCCACAGAGTCATGACAAGGCATCGACAGCTGACCACAGTCTGGTGGTGGAGCGCAAGGTCAAGTCCTTGCTCAACAAACTTACGCTCGAGAAGTTCGACTCGATCAGCGACAAGATTATCGAATTTGCGAACGAGTCAAAGAACGAAACGGATGGCCGGACCTTGCGTCAGGTCATCGCGCTCGTGTTCGAAAAGGCGATCGATGAGTCGGCGTGGAGTGAGATGTACGCGCAACTGTGTGCCAAGATCCAGATGAGTCTCAGTCCTGACATTCGTGACGAGGTACTGGACGAAAAGGAGCAGAAGGAGTACCGCGGCGGTATGCTGTTCCGCAAGTACCTGCTGACTTGGTGTCAGGGTGACTTTGAAAAGGGCTGGGCCGGTGCCAAGGAAGAGCGCTCTGAGAAAGAGTACGAGCTGATGTCGGACGAGTACTACGAGGCCCAGAAGGCCAAGCGTCGTGGCCTCGGTCTCATCCAGTTTGTTGGTGAACTTTTCAAGCTCCAGATGCTCCAGCCACGCATTATGCACACTTGCATTGTGCGTCTCCTGCGCACAACGACCGAGCCTGAAGAGGACGAAATTGAAAGTGTGTGCCGTCTGCTCACCACGGTCGGCTACCTCCTCGATTCAGCCTCAGGCAACCACAAAAGCCGCATGGACGTGTACTTTAAGCGAATCGACGATATCCTCAAGAGTCCAGCCCTTGCCTCGCGCATGCGATTCATGCTGATGGACGTGGTGGACCTGCGCAATAACAACTGGGTCCCACGGCACGACCAGTCGGCGCCCAAGACGATCGGAGAGATCCATGCGGAGGCCGCGCAGCAGCAGCAACAAAAGGAGGCTGAAAAGTTCTCCCGTGGTGGCCCGCGACGCGGCCAGCCGCGTCATGCCCCGCCGCCCGAGCAGGCATCGCACGATGGCTGGAGTACCGTCGGCAATGCGCCGCCCTCGCGATCGGGTCGTGCGACCGACTTTTCTGGCTTCGGCAAGGGTCTGGACCGCTCGTCGAATGGCAAACTGGGCGGTGGTCCGCAGAGCGTGTTCCATCGCCGCAACCAGCGCGACGACGAGCGCAGCATGTCGCCTACGCCTAACATGTTCAACTTGCTTACGGGTGAGGGCAATACGGAGGAGCCACATCGCAGGAAGCTGCAGCTGCAGCCACGGACCAAGCCGCTGGACGACGGCCACACTGCCGCGACGCCCAGCGAGCCGTCGGAAGAGGACATTAAGCGTAAGGTCAGTAACGATGTCAAGGAGTACCTCGAGATCCGCGATCTCAACGAGGGGATTCAGTCGATCGAAGCGTTGGAGGCCAAGCACCGTCCATCATTTGTGGACGCGCTCGTCACAAGTGTGCTCGACAAGAAACAGGACAGCGTCGATGCGGCCTGCCACCTGCTGCAGGCCTTGGCCGAGCGCTCGCTGCTGGATGAGTCGATGCTGATGGAGGGCTTCAAGCCGCAAGTCACGATCCTTGACGACACCAGTATGGATGCGCCGAGTGCCTATGGCTTTATGGCACAACTCCTTGTCCAATCGACGCTGGCCCAGGCCAAGATCGAGGAGCTCGCGAACGGTATGGAAGGCGAGGGCCTCAAGCCGCCAAAGGACCGCTTGCTGGCCAAGGTGCAAGATGTGCAGTCATAGACCATCTATGGGTATATAGTATACGACCTTTCATGTCGCGCGAGCAGACCGGGACGGCGAGAGGTACATCAGCGAGGCCATCGGGAGAGCCGGCTGGGGCACAGGGAGCACAGGCGCGGCAGGCTCTGCCGGAGAGGCTGGCAGCGCTGCCGCAGGCATGTCAAGGCCAGGGGACATAGTGGCGGGGCGTTCTGAGCGCGGCATATCCTCATAGTCATCGTACGCCACCATCTCTTCGCCGAGACGTTCCTCCATGATTTCATCGTCCATCGCCTCGGCCATGCCCCTAAGCTGCTCATCGTCATGCGCATTGAGCGCGTCCACAAGACTGATCGCCGCTGGTGTCTTTTGCTCACGCTCTGCACTTGACACCAAGCGCAGCTCGCGCGCCAAGTGTGCGGAAAAGCGCTCATGGTCGCGGTGCTCCTCGGCCGGCCTCGTCGTACGAGTCTTTTGGTCAGGGTACGGCGGCAACACTTCCGCATCGTCTTCCAGCCGCGATCCATCCTCACGGAAGAGCTGGGCATATGCAGGTAAGTAGCCTGAGTGCTGCCGCGTCTGAGCTGATCCATTTGTCGAGTACGCTGCGCGGACGTACGCAGGTGGAAGCGCAGCATTGGCCGCGCCCTCTGCCGGCACGTAGGACTGCGCTGACTTGGGCAAAACAAGCGGCGGCGCCTGCGAAAGCGCTTCCATCGGCGGCGCCTCGCTAAAGCGTACGGGTACACTCATTACGACGCTCTGCATGCCGGCATGAGGCGGCAGATTTGCCCCCTCAAAGGCAAAGCGCACCTTGACTTTGAGCTTGTGTCGGATGCGCATGTGGGGGCTTTCATAGTCGGGAAGCAACTGCGGTGCGTTGTACTTGACGGCCATGGAGCCGCAGCTCGGCACAAGCGGCAGGCTGAAAGACAAACGCACACGCTTTTGGTTCAGTGCCAGTCCAGCACCATCCTCGCCCTCCAGGACGTAGGACGCCTTGGTATTTTCGACCGAGCCTGCATTCGGGCCCGCATCATATGCCGTCGACACAGGCTCTGGCTCCGTCGCATGGTCAGCAGTGGATGCTGCGTCGCGGTGCGGCGAAAAAATCGATAAGCGTGACAATGCATTCGATACGGTGCGCCGACTTTTTGGTGTTGTGAACGTGGCTGACTTGCCATGGGCATGCGACTCACGTTCTTTTTCACTCTGCTTCTCACGAGAAGGGAGTGGGCCCACCGTGTACGCCCTGAAGCGCTCAATGGTGTTGAGACGCTCGTTCGGCTGCGTCCGGTTGAGTTCCAAGTGCTTGCGGTTCTCCGCCAACTGGACTGAGTACGGCTGCGCAGGAGCGTGGCTGGCAGCCAGGGCGCTCTGGGGCGTGTATACACCGGTGTCCTGTGGGAGATGGTCAAAGAACGGCAGCTCTTCAGGCGCCACAAACGAGTTGTCATCGTTCCCGAGTGCAAAGGCCGTGCAGTAGCTGCGCGAGAGAGTCGTGCTGTACTTTTCCATCTGAACACACACCGCCTCCATTTCACGCACGCGGACATCGCTCCGGACCGTCGCCCCCTGCCAGGCTGGGTCCAGTTCCACCTGCAGCCAAAAGATCAGGGGCGGCTGGTCTTCATGGGAAATGGCATGCGTGCTTGAGTACGACGGGACGGACAGGCACAGTTTGACGGGCAGAGTCGCGTGTGTTTTGCCATTCATCATGACTGGCACAGGCAGATGGAGATGTGCCAAGTGTGTGTAGTGACGAAGCGGGGCACGCGACGTGCGTGAGCGTTTGGGTGGCGGCGTGGGCCGCGGCATGGGCCGCGGCATCCAGGGCGTCGGTGCCTCAGGCTCAGCAGCTCGGAACGGGTTTGTTTCGCGGCGGAATGGGTTCCGGGTGAGCGGCACGTCAGGCCCCAGAAAGGCCGCTGTTTGTGCCACAGGAATGGGCACGATTTCACGGCTGCGCTGGATGACCACGAGGCCTGGCGAGCTGCGGACGCACACCGGGTGACCAGGTCGCGTCAGCGAGGAGCTCGTGCACACGTCGCACAATTCAGCTACTGCTTCGAGCTTGTAAAATGTGCTCACTGTACGGGTGCTGATCGAGGCCGGCAGCCAGCCAGGCACAAACATGTCATATTCCGTCTCGTACATCGAGGCGCCATGCGGCGGAAGCGCTAGCTGTGTCGTCGCTTCCATCACGTCTTGCGTGATATCACACAGCCGCATACACGAGTATCGCCCCATCTGGTCGATGTAGAGCGAATAACCGGACAGGCGCATTTGCAATGAGCGCACTTGGATATCTCTACACTCATCCATAGCATGTGGCAGACTCACTCGCAGAGTTCCGGAGAGCGAGTAGCTACCCGTGACCTGCAACGCCCCAAACATGTGCAGAACCTGGTGCCTCGGCTCGACCACCAACACCACATTATTCGACAACTGGTGGACAGGCTTTCTGGGAAATGCGGGCATGGGACTCGTGGAGCGCATAGGAGGCGTATCGGTACCCAAGGGAATGATAGGTGATGAATTGTTGGCATCGCGCCAGAGTGTCGAATGCGGCAAACTCAGCGTCGTGGACGGCCGCACATAGGGTGACGAGGTGGCCGGGCGAGTCATCTCATCGTTGATGGCATCATGAAACACATCGTCTGGCTGTTCATCGGGAATTCGAGGCCGGCTGAAGGGCCACAAACGACCCGATGATGAGGACCGCTGCGAACCATCGCGCGGGGGATCCGTGGCCCCCATACTCACACCACGGAAAGACATGCGATACTTGTTTCGCTGCGACGAATGCGACATAGCAGACGGACCAATGTTATCTGAATTCAGCGAATTGTGGCTGACACGACGCTGGATCGTGCGATACAAGGTAGAACGGCGGCGTTGCGTAGGGGACGCGGAGCACGTAGATCGGAGTGCATCTTCACTCACCACCGGTGGCTCTGCGCCCGGATCCGGCACAGAGGGGGATCGCTGCATAGTAAGTCTCCGACCTAATGAATTGTAGTCAGTAAGGGGAGACGAAGGCGCTGGCATGATGACCATGGGCAACATGGCGTGCCGGCGCTCAAGGAACGGTAGCAACTAGTCAGACACTTGGGCGTGTGTGGCCCTCTTTGGTGAGGGGAAATTAGCCAATCAGATTGGTAGTTAGTGACATCAAAACCTATTCTCAGCCCTGTGCCCCTCGCCAACCTCCATGGATGATATGCATGTACACGACACTATGTATCTACGGCAAAAATTGTAGGCATGGTTATCTGCTAATTCTTCACAGCGCGCGATTCGTCGAAGGGCGACGCGTCTGGCTGCTCTCGATATAGCTCGCGCGTCACAGGCGCGTCATAAGGTAATTGGATGGCCTCTTCAGGGTACGTCTGTCCCACGACAAAGTGCTGGAACTGAGCGCCATCGCCCCTGTGCGGCACATTAGGTGGTGGGTCAGCAGAGGAAAGAGGCACAGATACGGGCGCATTGGATGTAGGTGACTGGCTCGGAACAAGCGCCTTTGGGTACGTTGTGGCAAGGGCTGTCGACTCGGCCACGGGCTGCGTGGGAGCATCCGAAGCATAGCCAAATGTCGCAGGAGGTACATCCACGTAGGATTCAGGAAGGGCGTTGCTCTGTGCTGACATAGGTGCGGCAGCGCTGTCGACACGGTCAACAAAGGGGTTGTCTTCATAGCCACTCATGTCCACACTCGTATCAGCAGGCGCATCGTGCTGAGCGGCCGCCAGTCCTGTCGGCGTGGCTGGTCCCGCATCATACGTCACATCAGGCCACTGGATCGCCTGTTCTGGCTTGTCTGCGCTGCCAGCTCGCTTGTTCAGGAACTTGTACAATACAAAGCCCAGGATGGCCAAGATGACCACTCCGCCAGCGGTGCATACGCCAGCAATCACACCTGTGTGATCCGTTCCATCGTCAGACTTGCGAGCATTTGAAGCGTTGTTCATGGATGGTGACGAGCTCTTAGATCCCTCATCCGACTCGCTATCCGAGTCGTCAGCATCGCTCGAGTCATTGGATGCATGGGAAGCCGAGCTAGGCGCACTCGTCGCGCTTGAAGGCGATCGGTCTTCTGAAACAGGATTTCCTGTAGATGTAGGCGTTGAAGAGCTGCTCTCATCATCGCCTGAGGAAGTCCTGTCAGACGTCTCCATACTCGTACTCGAGGATGTGCGACTTGAGCGCCGCATCGTGGTGGGTGTAGATGATGCGCCGCCGCCTGCGCCGGCTCCCACCATGCTACTATCACTTTCTCTCGTGGATGACGAGGGCGAGCTTGATGTACGACTAGATGTAGGAGTGGGGGAAGAGGTACTGGTAGTAGGGGTCGATGTACTGGTAGAAGGGGACGATGCACTGGTGGTGGGAGACGATGCGCTGGACGTGCTGCTCGGAGACGGAGCACGCGAGTTGTTGTCGAGGGTTGTGAACTCGTGCGAAGATGGCAAGGCGCCTCCGCCTCCTCTCTCCCGCGTAGAGCGAGTGGCATGAGTCGAAGAGGTCGGCGATGCACGAGAATTTTTGTTGATGGTCGTGAATTCACCACCGACGAGGGATGAAAGCAGATTGCTTCCCTGCTGTAGGACGTTATTATCGCCAGCGATAATCCCACGGCGTATGTGATGAGCATATGGTTGGTACACTCTGAGATGATGCATGCGTCGGGTGCTTAGGGTCGACTGGAGAGATTCTGGCTCCGGGTCATGCTGCAAAGCAGGGCTGAGCCCTACACTCGTGCCGAACACGACGAGCAGACCAAACGCAATTCGCATAAGGTTGAAGTGGGTGCGAGTACAAGGTGTCTTTTCAACTTCGGACGCTGCTGGCCAATGTGTGAGGGAAAAAAATGACAGAACGTGTCTCAACGAATGTGGCCTGAACTCCTTGCAGGGCCTGGAAACCCCCAAAGAAGTTGGGGTATATTCTATGATACCTACGAAGACGAATGAATGACGCAATTTGATTGCACGGATTTTTTACCCCAGCCTGCAGCTTTCATGGGATTCGCTCCATGGCTTGACGCAAGCGTCGAGCCACATGGGCTTTCAGGTCGCTGGACAGCGCCACATCGTCTGGGCCTTCTGCCAAGCCCAAATCCAATTCGCGGCTGCCCAGCAAACCACGCTGAAACTGCGTAATGACATGATCGGCTGCGACCGTCAGATTCAAGTAGCCGCCACGTTGACGAGCCCCTGGTGCTTTTTCCGCCACGCTGGTTAGGAACGCCTGGCTGTCGTCCGTCAGCGTCGGTGTGCGCATCAACCCAGTGTAGGCGGGCCAGGGCACGTCTTGTCCGTTTGCGTGTGCGCACGCATACAAGTAGCGCTGGTTCATGCGAAATAGCAAATAGTCAGCCAGCTCCTCAGGATCAAAGAGTGTCTGCTTCATGCATCCGATCAGTGCGAGCTTGAGCGCTGCCTCGGCACCGCCCTCTTCTGGCGCGCCCAGAAATGGTACCATAATACCGGGCGTGTCGTACACGTACACGGCTGGGCCCCTCTTGGCCTCGTGAGCCACGAGACGCTTCATATCGATTCCGCCCGACCTGTCCAGACGCGCGAGGGACGGCGTACTGGGCGTTATGCGCACGGTGCCTGTGACTTTGCGCGTATGTCCGGGGTGAGGATGCGTGCTAGCGGCGCCGGGTTTGCCTGTTCCCACGAAGCGGAGTGCGTTGAGAAGCGAGCTCTTGCCGACATTCGGCATGCCTACCACGAGGAGGCGCACGCCCGTTTCGGGTGTCGAAGTGTGCTTGGCCGCGCCTGATAGATGAGAGTGGCGCATGGCACTCGCTGGGCGTCGGGTGGCCGCCTGTGCCGCGGACTTGCTAAGGAGCTTGGCACGCGCACATACCCAATCGTAGACACGTTGCACGTCGCTTTTTTTCCGTGTATCAACGAACATGACATTCTTGTCCAGGGTATGTTGAGACAGCGCATGAAGAATGGGCGATTCCCAGGCAGGCTCAATTTGATCGGATTTCGTGTACACGACGAGCCGCCGGGCTGCCCATCCTGGCATGTACGTTTGTGGGGCTATGCGGACGCGCTCATTCGCAGATGGCGCATTTTGGAGCGCCTTTTCAAACGCTGGATTAATGCTTGTGAAAGGCACACGCGCGTCACGCACCTCGATCACCAAAGGCGGAGGCGTTCGCGCCAGCATAGACGGGATCGAGCGCATGGCCCGATGCATATGGCCAATGTACCATGATGGTGTCTTGATGGGAAACTCAAACTTGGTCCGTGGCGTAAACGAACCTGCCTCGGAGGCCGCGAGCCGCACGGCACTTGGCAGCATAAGAGAAACCGTCTGCTCCACTTATCTTTCTTGGGTACGGCGTCCAGCCGTCATGCAGGCGGATGTCCACCTACGTGTGCTATGGAAAGGCATGGTGGTGTTGCATGATGGCATGCAGCTACCAGGCGTAACGATTGTGACGTCTATGCAGCCATGGGCGCATTTGCGAGGGACATCACACCATGACGATGCGTCGAATCTGCCGATGCTCGAAGCTGAGGCAGAGCTGTGCTTTGCTTTGGAAATGGTGCGGCACCATCCGCTGCGTGCGAGAAAAGCCGAAAGAACGGGAGATGCAGAGCTTGTAGCGTCCGGCTCGATACGACTGGACCTGCATGCGGCCGAGGACGTCACGATGGCGTACTTGCAACAGCTCTTTTGTCTGCCGGGCGACTCGATTCTCTTCCTGACGTTTGCCCCGTCAACGGCAAGCTCATCTAGTATCGAGCTCGTCGTATTTGGACGTGTGTGCTCTGATGGATCGCTCGATCTCGTGGTAGGGCGCGAAGTGCGTCAGCCCTCGCGGCATACTCGCCCTGACGACCCACTCCCACGCATTCCTACCAGAGAGCGCGCGCTGGACGCACGCATCCGAAAGCGCGGACAACTGAGCTTATCGGAGCACACAAACCCCCCCGTCACACCTGGACGACATGGCGAAAAACGCGCACACAAAGTGCACGTTGACCGCGTTCCCATCAAGTGGGAACACAACAGCCCCAGTCCTACCCCACCGCGCTCGGCCTCGCCATTGTGGCATCCTGTGCTGCCCATCATGCAAAATCATGCACGAGGCACTGTGCCTGATGCTTCTATCGAACAGGCAAATCGCCTTCTTATCAAAAAACTCATCAAGCACCAGCTCGCCGGTCGAGGTGTGGAGCGCGATCATCAAGACCACGCCGCCTGCTTCCAAACGGCGTACGCCGGCACATGTCTTGTATTCCGTGATGCACTCGATACGTGTGCGCTCGATCAAGTGCGCGTCGCACACATCGTGCAAGCTCACCTCGACATGTATGTGCACCCCCACCACCTCGCTCTGTGCACACGACGTGCCTAGGCCGTAGGATACCCCTTGTATGACTAAGCGTTTCGAAGCCCACAAAAAAAAAGGCGACGCGGTGGCTGGGCTTCTTCATGACGGAGCGCGTAGCAGCCCCAGGTCTGCGGCGGCTCCCACCGTACTGGCACGAGTACAAAACCCGTGCGAAGACGCGGTGGTATGGGCGCCAAATTCTCGAGGTGTTTACGACCGAATTTCGTGATCGCACACGCGAGTACTACATTTGGGCGATCCACCAAGGCCTGTGTACCGTCAATGGCCACTCGGTGCAGCCCACGTATATTTTGCAAAACAACGACTTTTTGGTCAACCGGGTACACAAGCACGAGCCGGCCGTGACGAATGCGCCAGTGCGCATTTTGTTCCGCGACGATGCCATGGGCCGCATCGTCGTAGTCAAGCCAGGCAGTATCCCTGTGCACGCCACGGGACGATACCATCATCACACGCTGGTGGAAATGGTGAAGCAGCAGGCCCAACTATCGAATTTGTACACGAGCAACCGCCTCGACCGCCTCACCTCGGGTATTATGGTCTGCTCTACGACCAAGGAGGCTGCCTGTGAGCTCGGCAATGACTTTAACGCAGGCCTTGTGAACAAGGCGTATGTGTGCCGAGTGGCAGGCCGCTTTCCGGACGGAATCATCGACTGCAGAGAACCGATTCTGAGTGTGGACCGCCAAAGTGGTCTTAATATCGTGCATCCGAAGGGCAAAGAGTGCCGCACGCTCTTTCAGTGCCTGTCGTACGACCCCACAGCCGACTCGAGTGTGCTTGTCTGCCGCCCCATCACGGGACGTACACACCAAATCCGCGTGCATGCGCAGTGGCTCGGGCACCCCATTAGCAATGACCCACTGTACCACCACCCTGTGTGGTCAACGGTCGATCGCGACATTCTCGCGACTGCCCAGCCCCGGCACTACGAACGTGTCGGTGGCGGATCTGGCAATGTCGAAGTCGAGCGCGTGCTCACTGCTCTCAAAGGTACGCGCGACGACGCAGAAGGATGGTCGCGCTGGCGTGACCAAGAGTTCTTTGGGGCCCTCAACCGACAGCTGGGCTACGAGGACGTACCGGTGCCCGGTCCCAACGGCCAGCGGACACCGCCGCCGCCGCCCGGCGAAGACATGCCGCCTGGCACTGCCACATGCGATACGTGCTACATACCCCTGCTGCCTGATCCTGCGCCGCAAGACATGTACATATACCTGCATGCGATCAAATACTGGACAGACACGTGGGTCTTTGAGGACGAGCTGCCTTGGTGGGCTCGTTCGTCTGCCAAGGCCAGTGCCTCTCTCCCGCCATTAGCTCTTATTGCGCACCATACCGGCGATGATGCTCTTGGTCTTGGTAAAGGCGGTGCTCAGCGACGCTTGGATACCCAGCTCCAACCTGCTATGCAGCTTGCGAGCCTGCCATTGGCACCACGGCCCGACGCATGTGCGCATGACGAGTCTCTTCAAGTCTTTGTCGAAGTCACTCGTGGACTTGAAGATGCCGCGCAGCGAGAAATGCTCCAACACTTGGGCGCGGACCCATCGGCGTCCAGCTGCCTCACGTCCGCTCTGCACTCAGGCATAATCCAAGTCGATGCGCCTCTACACGCTCAGGTCGTCGCTCGCTACGAGGCTTGTCAGCTCCCCATCGCCACAGGTGTCTATTATGCCATGGGGCACATGAGCCTGCCCCGCGACATGCTCGATGCGCTCTTTGATCAGCGCGTCGAAGTGCTCGGGAAAAAAGGCGCCCAAAAGCCCCAGCCGACGTTGGCTGAGCAGGCACTTCTTCAGTGGCTTACACAACAGTGGCATGCGCACCAAGCACAACGCGACAAAGCACTGGACCTGTGGATGAAACGCGCTTCACGACGCACACGCACATGGTGCGTTGTCGTGGACCGGAGCAGCTATGTGCTCCCATCACTCAGTACGCAGGCTCTCGAGACACATCTGGCTTCCCTCGTCACCGGGTGGCTCGACTCACACTCATGGACACCGGCTTCAACTCGTGCCGAAGCTGATATGGTGATCAAATGCACGATGGCACCGCGCTTTGGAGCGCAGTCTCCGTTGCAATTAGGGCCACGTGCACACAAAGGCAATCCGCCCGGCACCTGCTTCTTCCAACTGCATGTGCCTGGTGGCCCATGCAACGTGGCGGCAGATGCTCTGCGCACGTCGCTGGCCCGCTCTCGAGCTCATGCGGTATGTGCGCTCCTGCCTCTGGGAGACGGCACATGCGTCGGCACATTGCACAGCAAAGATAGCCATCTGGCTGATGCGTTGCGGGCTATGCTCCATGCACGTGGCCGGATGACCGCCCAGGTGCCATACGGCTCTACAAGTGCGCATGCACTGCACGGCGCCGTGGTCGAGTTGCCAGAGAGTGCTCGTGACGAGCCGCACGCGCTCCTGTTTGATCATTTTGTGACGGAGCTCGAGTGCCTGTCCCATGCTCTCGCGCCAGGCAAGTTTGCATTGGTGCTGACGAGTGAGACCAAAACGTGTATGCGTGCTCTACGTGAGCTAGAAAACCGTGCGCGTCGCGAACATAGTCCGTACGTCCTGCGTATGGACACGGGCGTCACGTTGGGAGACGCATGGCCCGCCGAGCATGCTGCTACGTTCAAAGATGCGCAGCAGGAAGCATCGTTGCGCAGTGGGGGAACATGGCGGGCCTTGGCGCACCACCGGAGTTTCCTGGCTTGTGTTGCCCAGGCCCCCCTGTATAGTACATAGGCCAGCCAGGGCCAATTTTTTGCCACGTGGCTTGTGGCGCCAAAAACGGCGCCGTCTCCTAACGTGCTGGGCTGTTTGACAGCACGACACTGGTGGTCTCAGCGCGAGCGTCTTTTGCGACGTTGCCGCACGTTTTTGTACAAGCTCTACTAAAGGACACAAGCGTGTGAGTCGCACATGCGCTATGCACATGTTGAGGCGGATTTCTCCGACGTATCGGAGATGGGCGCAGTGGCTCTGGGTAGCGGCCTGTTGCTGCATTGTGGGCGGACAGGACCCGCATGCGCATCCGGATAAAAGTGTGGACGACCCGACTACGAATCGACATATTACAGCAGACCAGTTGAAGCGACAGACCGAGGTGGTTGAGTTCGTGTGTGTAGCTGGCCTCACACTGTACTGCTGGGAGTATCTCATGACACTAGGTCGCGAAATATCTATGTGGCTTCATCCTCGCCGTTTGCTTCATCCTCAAGTCATACTGTTTCTGCTCATTCGGTACGCCACGGTCCCAGCCCTGGTGGTCACATCATACAGCACGTGGGGCCATTTTGAGAGGGAAGAAGAATGTATTAACCACGAGCAACTCACGGTGGCGGTTGTGCAGTTCGTGGTCGCCTGTGTCTTTTCATGGCGCACCATCGCCATCTGGCGCCGCGCACGATGGGTCGTCGCTTCCATGGTCACTTTCACTTTGCTCCTGTTTGGAGCAAGTATCGGTCTCCTCTACTTCTCTCACGAATCACTTCTTGCTTCGGGTGCTTGTCGGCCCTCCTATGACCAAAACAGCGATCCTGATTCGGTCAGTGACGTGAATACGGTCATGTGGTTCTACTTGATTGGGATGATCTTCGACACGACGGCGGTGGTTCTGTCCACCTACAAACTCGTTGTGTATGCTAACATGGGCCGCCAAATCCAGAAAATCACGTTCCGCGACCCATTCGAGATGCATCGACAGCAGCTTGCAAAAGGCGAATCTGTGTCGAATCCAGGCTTGAATGACATCGACCCGTTCGAATCTCAAACTCACTCGCCACCAACCGCGTATCGTCGCCTTAGCGATGCATTCACGGCAGTTCTCTTCTCACCCGTGCGAGCCACTAACAACGTCTTTACCTGGTGGTACTCGCTCACACCACTCGTGGCTCGCCTCCTGCGAAACGGCATTTTCTACTTTGTGGTAGCCACCGCCTACAACCTCAACAACTTTATCCACGAAGCGAAAAAATCGCTCCACTCCAAGAGCTTTCTGGCTCTATACGCACCGCTTATGTGTGTCATGTGCCAACGACTGCTCCTTGTAGAGTTCGATGAGGTGTGGACCCCTTATGATCCCGACGTCGAATATCCAGGTCGTCAGCTGGTTGACCGCATCATGCGGCCCATGCAGTCCGTGTCGCGGGGCAGTCATGCAGATTTGGCGCGCTTCGATCGATTCGCCTCGGCGCTTGAAGAGCATCATGCCTCCATCATTACCTCGTCACCCCCTCGCGAGCCTCCGAGAAGCACGGTATCACCACCGCCCGTTGCACGTGAGAAACAGTGCGAAGAGAACATACCATCGTTGCCGCGCTTCATCTTCCCGACTTCGTCTCCTTTCAGCTCGCATACCTTCTCTGTGAATCAGCTACTACCACCACGATCAGCGATGGTAGCTGCCGCAACCTCTACGCCCCCACCAAAACTCACCCTAGCTCAAGAGCAGCAGGCCTTGCACATGGCAGGCATGCTGTAATATTGTATATGGTATCTATATAACGTGTATATGTAATATTATGTTGATACACCAGCCGCCGCTTGCTCCTCTGGTACAATGCGCTCGCAATCTGGGTCCTCGGTCGCAAACGCCTTGAGTCGATCCGATGTGGGCCGCAATGGCGCATCTTGCGGATGTGTGTAGAAGCAGCCTGGCCGCGTACATCCACTGCCATAACGGCAAGGCACCTGGCTCTTTGGTGGATGAGAATAAACGCAGTCAGGTCTCGTGCATGCTGAGCCGAAGCGACAGGGAATCGCATTGCCTTGGCCTGGCGGCGGCACTATCCGGCCCATTGCATCGTAGTGAAGATAGGTACACGCAGGATTGAGGCACTGCTGCTGAAATTTGCACGGCACACCAGCCAAAGTCGGCATCGAGGGAGGTGGCACAGAGCCACGTGCTTTGATAAAGCCCACAGCAGGACTAACATGACTCAAAACACACTCCTTGTCTGTACACTCGGCGCCATGTTCACACGCATCGGTGCGGAGTACAAGCGCGCTCGGATCACCACCACGACCTGCATTAGCAGGTGATGGGTGGCTGTATTCACACATAGGATTTGTGCATTGCAGAGACCAACGACACAATGCACTTTGAGCAGGCGCATGAGGAAAAGCTGCCATGTCGCGAGGCACAGACGAAGGCATAGTCGTCAAACCCGCCCCCGGCATGGGTGGCGGATTGTCAGGCATCATAGGGTCTAGACGCGAAAAAAGCGACGGGCCACCCGACATGGCGGCCATGGCCGCCATGGCGGCGAGAGGCGGTGGCATGGGCATGAATGGCTCGGCGCGTGGATCAGGCACGCCAGCCCGGCCCAGTATGCTCACAGATGCTGGTTTTTCGTCAGCGTTTTCGCGTCGCTCGTTGCGCTCACTTCGCTTCTTTTTCGTGCGAGCAGGTTTTTGGTCGTTCCACCGATCCTTGGTGCGCTGCTCGGTCGACTCTGGCTGAGGTGGCGGCGGCGGAGACGCTGAGCGTGCGCGCTCCTGTGCATGAGTCTTCGGGGGAGACAGCACATCGCATGCGCACTTCCAAATCTTCTGCGTGATGGAGGCATCTAGCTCACCGCCAATGAGCTCGCGCAACTCCTCAGCAATCATGTCAGGTCCTTTGCGATTTGCCATCATCACCGTGACGTATTCTGCCATGACCGTATCATCTTTCATGGCAAGATCATGCTCGACAAGCACATTCTGCACGCCTTCTTGGATCCGCGACGCCTGTGGCGTTCCCAGCTCCAGCTCCAGCGATTCGGACATTGATGCCGCCGTCGTGTGAGGGCAAGAAAACCAACGCACGATGGCCCTTAGATCCTTCACGTCACGTGATGCAACGTTGGGAGGCTGACGGTCGGCGTCGCGGCTAGCATCCCACCTCGACGATGGTACGTTCTCAGGTTATGCTGACTTGTAGCTGCCGCTTGCGCTGCTAAATGCGGCTCACAATGGACCTATTGTACGCATTCACCAAGCTTACCTTGCAGCTCGTTGAATTGAAAAATAGCGAGACATTCAATGGACACCTCGTGGCCTGTGATAACTACATGAACATCACCATGCGCGACGTGTACGAAACGAGCGCGGTACGTATGTCCAACTAACGCGGAGAATGGCGAAAAGTTTTGGAAAATGCCAGAAGTGTACATCAAAGGTAGCACGGTATGTGCTCAGTCCTAACCCCAGATTAAATACTGTCGTGTCGCTCACGAACTCATCGATACGGTACGAGAAGCGGAAGAACAAGCGCGCAAGCATCGGCAACAGGCCGCCAACCACTCGCATGGTCGTGGTCACCGTGACGGTCACCATGGTCGTGCCCGCGGTGGTCAGCGCGGCCACCGCTCGCGCACATAGGATCTAGATACCACATTTTGCCTACAATTCATTGCGCGGCTCGCGGATAGCACGCACGCGCTTTCCATCAATGTCGACCAGCTCGACATCGAATACGAGCGTCGAGCCAGCAGGGATTATGTCGCCCATACTCATGTCGCCGTAGCCGAGGTGCGGTGGAATTTGCAGCTTACGCTTCTCACCGATGCACATGTCCCTTAGGCCACGTTCCCAGCCAGCAATGACCATACCAGCTCCAAGAGTCAGACTCAGAGGCTTGCCACGTTCGTGGGAAGAATCGAACTGGGTTCCGTCCCACAGGCGGCCCGTGTAGTGCATGAACACTTCATCGCCGTCCTGCGCCTTAATAGGACACGACTCCGGTCGGTACGTCACACCAATCAGCAAGTCCTTGGGCGGCTGCTTCGCGCTTACCAGAGCCGCGGCACCAGCCAGACAGAGGAGCACAGCTTTCAATTGCATTGCGTACCAAATGGCGTAATTCCAACCCGCGGTACTGCCCACGTTTGACCTATGTGGAGGATTATGCACTCGCCAGCGCCGAGCACTCAGACACAAGGAACGGCGCTAGGCTTTCCAGCTCGACAGACATTCGCACACCAGTACCATGTGACGTCGCATGATGGGGGAAATGGGCGAGCATGTGACTGGGTGCACGCAGCGATAAGTGTGCGATCATGACAGAGCCATAGTATATCCATACACTGCCGCCCACCGGAATTAGATCATCGTTGGACGTCGACAGATCGAGTAGATGGGAGATCCACTGATGCACGTCGTGGATCGCGCCGTAAGGCTCCCATAAAGTACGTGCATTATCAAATCCGCTCAGCGTTTGATCCAGTATGGCACGAAGTCGCGAGAGAAAGAGGGTATATTCATAGAGCTCCCATAAAGGAGCCATAAGGGCGAATCGCACTTTGGGTGGATGCAGCGCGATCGAAGCGGCCCGTTTGTCCCACATGGCGCGAATACGTACTGTCCATCCACGCAGCATGCGCAGTCGAAGCACGTGCAAAAGCAATGTGGGCCATGGCGATTCTTCGCCTGAGCTCAATTCATCGTACGGCACCAAAACGAACCGCATCTCGAGTGTTGAGGAAAGCGGCAGCGATATGCAATGATCAGATATGGTGCGTGCGAGGACTGGCGAGAGCGTACCGGACTGGACAGTCAGCTCGCGAAACAGTTCGGCATCTACCACATCGAGTTGGGCGTCGTACAGCTGTGCATCGAGATCGGCGTCGTCAGAACGTGTCTCACGTGTCGACTCACTCTTCCATATCTGCTTGGACGCATGATCGTGGAACTCGACTTGCAGTCGGCGCCATGTACGATCAGGGAAAGCCAGATGCGGCCCTGGCGTAGGCGCATCAGCCCAGTAGGCCAGCGTACGCTGCAAGACGCTAATGGGCGCCTCGCTAGGCCCGTACCCGATCCATGCATCGCGTGCTCCTTCCTCTTTTATAGAGCCATTGCCTTGCACAATGGGTACGCCAAATCCTTGTAACACGTCGTGTTTCACTGTTTGTGTATCAAAGCGCTCGATATCCACCAGGGGGCGTCCAGGCGTGAGTTTCCAGCCGCGCCGTTGAATTTTCTGCAGCCCATGCCATCGACTGCGCTCTGATTCGAGGCATTGCTCCATCTCATCAGCACCGTGCACAAGGATCTGAGCAGCGTTTCGTATGGAGGCGTGCTTTTCCTGCAGAATCAATTTTTGTTCAGAAACAGAAAGTGGCCGTGGCGGGGCATTGCTTTCTTCTGGTATAGCGCGTTCCAAGGCACTCAGAGATAGAGCGTGCGGGTCGAGAAAGTATTCGCTCTGAGCCGCGAGCACCGACGACGTATCAGAGCGCGTGTTTTGGATCAGCATACCGAGCAGATTTTGAGCCTGTTCGGCATGAAATAGAGACACTTCGAGTTGATGCAATAAATTATCACGTAAAGGTACAAACTCGCTTTCTGCGATCGTACCAAGGCGTGCAGACGACGCAGAGGCCTGGGCCTCCGCCTGCTCAGATGTCGGTGGCTGTGCATGGTCTTGGTATACTGCACGCAATGCTTCCACAGCATCTATCTGTGGCGCCTTTCGATCGACATCGTCCAGATCGTCTGCATGTATAAGGCGAAAGTCGCCACGCTCAGCCCACAGCCGCATGCGGCGCGCTCGTTCGTGATCATGGAACGAGAGAGTGGGCGCTATGATCCGGTGACCATCCGCCTGAATATCTAGCAGCGTACGTTCTTGCGAGAGACTCCCGCTCCCACCTGATGCATCCAGCACGCTGTCTGGCGCACGCACCCGACCGACACGCAGGCGCACGTCGGTCATGGACCCAGCGAGGAGGCTCTCCTCCGCCGCCACACCGCACGACCGTGCAGCATCACGTGACAATGATCCCAGCAGGACCGTCGAGTCAGGCAGCGTTGTGCCTGGCTCGGCGAGAAGGTTGACGACCGTTTCGCATGATTTTGGGTGTGAATGAGCGTGCGTGTGCGCTGGCCAAGGCACACAAGCCTGAGCACTTTGACTTGGAGCGTGTAGTGCGTCCAAATATCTTGGCGCTCAAACCGTACCGATGTGCGCGCGACGACTATCAGGACGGCATCCTGTTGGACGCGAACGAAAACTCGCTGGGTCCCTCTGCTGTCCATGCCGAAGAGCATCTGCGTCTACACAGGTACCCCGATCCATCCTTGTATGGCGTGCGTGAGGCGATGACGCGCCTGCGTGGCCTGCCTCACCCCGCCTACACGTTCATGGGGGTGGGAAGTGACGAGGCCATCGACTTGATCCAGCGGTGCTTTGCGCGTCCAGGCCAGGACAAGATTCTTGTGTGTCCACCTACATACGGTATGTATCAGGTGAGTGCGTGTGTGAACGATATTGGCATCGTGCAAGTACCCCTGACCATGCCGGGCGATCCACGCGGAGCCTTTCAGCTGGACGTGCCCAAGATCCAAGCGACGCTCGCGGCGGACCCTGCTATCAAGCTCGTATTTTTGTGCTCGCCAGGTAATCCGACTGGCACTCTTCTGCCCCTGGACGATGTGCGCGCAGTGCTAGACACGCCTGCGTATCAGGGCATGGTCGTCGTGGACGAAGCGTATATCGACTTTGCCCTCGAACAGCAAGCTATGAAGGAGGAGCATGGACCTCTTTCTGCCGTCTCGCTCGTACACGAATATGCCAACGTGATTGTCTCGCAAACGCTCAGTAAGGCCTTTGGATTGGCTGGCGTTCGTCTAGGGCTGGCGTTCGCCCAGCCGCCCATCATCCAGGTCTTGATGAATACCAAGGCACCCTACAATGTATCGACACTAGCTGCTCACGCCGCCTCCGAGGCTTTGGCTCCCGAGGGCATGGAGCGAATGCGATCCAACGTACGCACGCTCATCGAGAACCGCCAGGCGCTCATTGAGGCCCTGTCGACGGTACCAGGTATGGGCCAAGTCCTCGGCACGAACGATGCCAACTTTGTGCTCGTGCAAGTGCTGGACGCGCCCAACGGATCACCGGACAGCCAACGTGCCGAGGCCGTGTACAAGGCCATGGCCGAGCAGCACGGCCTCGTCGTGCGGAATCGGTCATCGGAACTTGGATGCGCCGGCTGTCTTCGTATCACGGTCGGCACCGCCGACGAAAACAAGCAATGCCTTCAGCTCCTGAGGCATCTCCTAGCAATGTAGTATATGGTATCTATGCAAGGAGCGCCGCTTCTGCTCGGCGCATATCGAGCTCCGTTTGGATTTCGTCCCATGCCTCTTGTGCTGCGGCGCGTTGTTCCTGGAGCTCCTTGTGCTCGCCCTGCGCCATGCGTTCTATCGCCGAGAGACGCGCGACATCCGCTGCGATGCGCTCCAGACGTTCTTGCCCAGCCGCCGGCTCACTCGAGGCAAGGCGCTCAAGCGCCGATATACGCACACTCATATCCGCGTGCTTCGCGGCCGCCTCTGTCACTTGGCCGCCCAGCCGACGTGAGCGTGCCTGGTAGCCGCCTAGAAGCTTACTCAGAAGTTTCTCGCTCTTGAGAGCCTGGGTCGCAGCGTCGTTCATCTTGGTGCGCAGGACCTCGAGTCGCTGCTGTGCACCTTGGATGTATGCTTCGCGAGAGAGCGTGTCGCGGAACACGCGCGTGCCATCCGGTGCCCATGCCTCAGGCATGTCGACCGGCTCCGACGGCTCGGTGGCGTGCAGTGTCTCAGCCTCCACGAGAGCTCGAGCCTGGGCGAGGTACGTATCGGGCACGGGCCAAAGCGCACTTGTTTGTCCACCAACGTTACGACTGCCAGGAAGCGGGAATACACGCGCGTCCTGCGCCATGAGCTGCACCACCTCGTGGTCGACAAGTCGCTGGGCCTCATCGTCTGACGCACGCAACGATGCAAGGAGCACCTCCAGCTGGTGTGGATTGACATCCACCGGCCGCGGGAGCGCCCGCTGCACGACCTGAGTTCGACGCGCCCAAGCCCGCTCACGCTCCTCAGCGGCTTCCTGGGCGAGGCGCGCATCACGCACAGCAGCGTCTTCTTCCACGTCGTCATGCACGATGGGCTCTGGCACGGGCGGCTCGTCCACGACAATATCAAAGTCGTTTTTGGGCGCAGGAAGAGCGGCGAGACGTGCAGCTAACTGGCGCTTTGCGATCCGCGCCTGCATCTTCGCATCACGCGGCGTTGCACCAGCGTCGTTCAGGCCGAGCGCATCACGGTATGGCGTAGCAGCGGGCGTAGAAGCAGGCTCGCTTGGCCGAGCTGTGCTTGGCATCGGCACGTTCTCATCGCCCAGCAAAGGCGTCTGTGTCACGGTACGTGCATGCAGCTCGCGCGCTTCGCGAACGAGGGCGTCAGCCACAGGCGCACGCGCAGGCGTCGCATCCGGAGCAGGACGCTCTATCGGCGTATACGTGCCCAAGAGACCCTCAGTCGCAGACTCGCCATGCTCGACGAGCGCGCGTGCCTCTTCGCCGGCGTGACCGAGCTTGATGATTTGCTCCATATCCGCTTCGCTCACCTGTGCATGGGGAAGCATGAGTTTGCGGCGCTTCGATACCTTGTCCGCCTCCTGCATGCGGCGAAGTGCTTCTTCGTGCCTGGAGGGCTTGTTCATGGCCTTGTCGCGCTTGCGCTTCGCCTCCTCGTCGGTCGGTTGGGGGCCAGGCTCCATCTGTAACAGCGTGCGCCGCATGGGCTCTTCGTAGGTCTTGGCCGCCTCGGCACTCGTATCATAAAAGCCAGGGAGTGGCTGCTTTTCAAAGGGGATTTCGGCATTGTAATCAATGCCCTTCGCCTTGTCGCGGCCCTTGCCGACGATGCCAGCCGCGCGGAGCTCGCGTCGCTTCTGCAACGTCGAGAGCCGCCGTGCTTCGTCCAGCGCTCGCTCACGAGCCTTGCGTTTGGCCTTCTTACCTTCCGTATTGGCCAAACGAGCACGCGCCTCAGAGAGCATCTCCTTCTCGTCCTCGTCCATATCGACCGGATCAGGCTTGGCCGGCCGCGATTCTGGGTCAGGATCGATCTCGCCAGGACGCAGTTTCAGTACCTGGTCAGCACTGGGAGCTGCCTCGACACCGGGACCGGCTAGACCCAGCCCCGACTCGTGCGCATCGGCGTCGTCCAGCAGCTGCTGGTAGCGTTCCAGGCACTGTGTGGCCGTACGACCCACAATCGGGGCGATCGTGCGCCACTGTGTCGGCATGAGCTTCGCCATATGCAGGAGCTTCTCATCTTCTTCACGCGACCACTCGATTTTCTTGATCGACGGATCCAGCCATTCGTACCATCGCGCCTTGCACTGCTTGGGCGTCTTGCGCACGAGCAGCGACGAGATGCGCGCCCATTGATTCATACCATACTTGGACACGGCAGCCTTGAGGATTTCATCCTCGGTCTATGGTGAGTGATGCACACGTACATTTTTCCACACGCCGCCCTTGACGACGCGCACCATGCCGCACTGACGGCTGTCGCCACGATCGACGAGCCGCGCGGCGGACGAGGTGGCAACGTATGCATCACGTGATCCATGTCGCGGGGTCGGTGCGCCCGCTGCGAGGGTGAGAGCCTTGCCTCATGTCGAGCCTGGGGGAAACGCGGCACGTGTGCCGCATCCAGCTGCCGAGCTTGGCGCGCTTCGTCAAGACCAGTGGGCATGCGTTTGGTATTTACGTGGCTGGTGCCGTGTTTGCCGCGGGGTGGTGGCTGTTCTTCGATGCGTGCATCCGCTCAGGCTCGCGGCATCCGCCCGTGGCGCCGCCCGCACCCGGGCAGCCGATCGAGCCACCTGTGCATGATGTGCGCATTCTCTTTGACGACTGGGTACCGGGTATATGTGCCACGATTGGCTTGGCGATCGTCAACCTTGTCGATAAGCGCCACCTGGTGGACGATGGCTCCGCCCTAGGCACGTGGCGCGATGACCCTGTGATGTGGCGCACACGTACGTGGCTGTTTGTCGGCTTTGCCTTCTTGGCAGGCGGCCTGGCCGGCAGCCTCGCCTTGCTGATTATCAAGTACATGATGAATCCGCATGCCGTGGGATACGTGGAGTACGGCGTGGCGAGCGTCTTGCAGAACTTGGCCATTATGGCCTGTGCGATTGTGTTGTGGTTCAGTCAGCGCACGGAGAGCGACTATGAATACAGCTTGACACTCTAGATACCCTTATACGTTTCCCAGCCCCTGCAATGCACGTTCCACTTCGTTGGCGTCGTCTGTGGTGAGTACATAGGCACGTACCAAGCTCGGTGCTGCGCATCGAGGCAGGCGACCATGACCGCTGGACACCGCTGGGTGATGCGCGGCTTGCGCTGCGTGGTGCGAATGGACTGGAGGGCGATAGCGAGCGGCTAGCCTGGAAGGGGCCAGATGTCGGCCGGCCGAGTCCAATGCCACTCGCTCGGAACGGCGACGTGCGCATCGCTTGGCTCGGACTCGTGCGGCTGATGGGCGAGGCGGATCGCCGGAATGTGCTCGCCCCCGGCACAGGTGTGACAGGGCTAGTTTGGAACGCTTTAGGAGGTATCGTTGCCTTGCCGTGAGATACCTTCCGCGCCAAGGCCTCGCCCACAGGTGTGCCCGGTATAGGTGCAGACGATGCACTGGCAGACTGGGGCTGTGTCGGCGTATTCACGTATATAGCGAGTGCCTCGACCAGGTTGCCCACGAACACGATGCTCAGCGCATACTTGAGCCATAGCAGCGTCGAGTCAATGAGCTCGTCCGTCCCGAACGGCACGCCGCGGACCTGCATCAGGCGATCGAGCACGGCAAAGTACACGTCCTCCAACCCTGCCTGAGGCGCCCATCGTAGCGACCAAAACAAGAACAGACCACCTGCATTCCACATAATCCGCCGCCGCGCTGTCGCTGTGCTCATCCGAACACGCGGCGGCGCCTCGGGGGCCTGCGTCGTCGGCATGCGTGGAGCGCGAGACACGCCCCACCCTTTCACGCGGGCGCAGCGCAGGCACGATGCGCGCGTCACGTGATACGAGGCGGAGGCGGAGGCAGCGCCCCTGGCTGTGGTGCGCGCTGGCCACGATGAGCGAGGCGAGTCCCTTGTCGAATCTGACGCCCGTTCAGATCAAGCAGTTGCAGCGCGTGTTTTACGCGCTGGATAAGAATGCGGATGGGCGGGTGTCGCAGGAGGATGTAGCCGCGGCGCTGCGCAGTCTGGGTGTACCTCAAGCGGAGGAAGAGGCACGTGGATGCTATGAGAATGTGCCAGACTCGACGTATGAGCTCATGAGTTTTCTTGCGATGATGAGCGGCGTGCTCCATCCGTTCGCTGACATGCAAAAGCTGCGCGAGGCGTTTGAGAGCTTTGACGAGAAAGACGAGGGGTACATTCCTACCGACACGGCGCGCGAGATTCTCGACCACAACGACGACATGACCGATGCGTGGCTCGTGCCGCCGTTTGTGGACCGCAGCCGCACGCGATTCGATTACCGCAAGTTCCTATCGACCCTTGGCATGTGCGAATGGAAAGAGCTTGTGGCTCCTTAAGCATCCTCTATGTGCTCCGTGCCGTCTAAGCCAAAACGGCGCTTCACCATCCTTGTTGTTAGTGTATCATAGCTGTACGTACGCCACTTCGTCTGGATCACCTGTGTTCTTCGTCAGGTCATCGCTGATCTTGATGGCCGGCTTACCCTGCACGGAGCTAAGCTTGATCACCATGTTGAGGGCCCGACTCGGGGTGCCGTCAGACACCCGGCAGAAGTCGTTCGTGAGGTTCGTTCCTACCCCGAACCCAGCACGAATGCCGCATTCTTCGGCCATGCGCTGCAGCTCCTTGCAGCGCGACACATTGAGGCCGTCGGAGAAAATGACGAGCTTGGTGGACGGATCGATGCCCATCTTGCGGTACATGTCCAGTGCATGCTGTACAAAGGCGCCACTGTCGCCTGAATCCTGTCGCAGGCCGCGCCAGCGCTTGAGAATGTCCGAGCCAAGTGGGTTGGACGTGATATCTTCCCAAAACACCTTGGTGCTGAACGTGTCCGTGAGCGCGATCGTCAGGTCCTCCGATGGCTGCGTCGGAGTAAAGGCCGGGGGCTGGTACACCTTATCCCAAAGCAATAGCGCATGTAGATTGCTGTGCTCGTATCCCATCAGCGTCGCAATACCCATCGTCCACTCGTGCGCAATGGTGCCGCTCGGCACGAGCCCATACTTCTTGGCCAAGTGCACGTTGCTGGTACCGAGGAGGCGACCCGCTTTGGGCAAATGAGCCGCCTGTACATCCTTGTGAGCCTGCACCAGACCATCCATCACGGCTTCGTGCGTCGCAAGCGAACGTCTTCGACGTGTGCCAAACTCGCTCAGGACAATGCCGTGTTCCAACAGGTCCCTGCCCTTGCGGTATGCCTGTTCGCGCTGGCCATCCAGACGCCAATCCGTATCGCACATGGCAAAATATGTCTCGCTAATGATCGCCATCACAGGCACTTCATACAGTATCACATCCTTCCAGGCGCCGCGAATGTCGATGCCGAGCGTGCCATGTGTATCGTTGACCGGCGTATAGCAAAGCTGCACCTGCTCCGCGGGCCGCAGCGCAAACTCGCGAAGAAATGACAGGTACGGCTCGCGCAAGTACGCACATGACGTGCGCAGCCATTCCAGCTCATCAGGCGTCAGTCGCAGCGTGCCAAGATGGTTGATCGCAAGCTGGATCTGGTCCGCACACGCCCGAGTAAAGAGCATGTCGCCGGCTCGGTTCGTAAAGTGGTCTGCGTCAGTCAGAGCGACATACATGTTACTTGCGTATCGGGAAAGTGATGCAGCACGGCCTGCTGCATCGTAAACTTGTACAGGTCCGTATCAAGAAGCGAGGGCAGGCGCACCGGGAGCGTCATGGTGTAGCAGAGAGACCGGTGGCAACCTGGTCGGTGGAGGTGGTCCGTGGAGCGTCCCGCTATCGCGGGGGACGAAATGCGTGGAAATACGTACGGCTATCGAGTTCGTGGGAGCTCGTAAACGACTCGGGAAGTGTGCCGACACGACGCGCTGTGGTTAATTGTCTGTACGTACCTGGTGATCCGCCGTATATACAGTGACTGGGAACCACAGTCTGAGGGGCAAGCACGGCACCATCGAGGATCTGAGCGCCGTCACGAATCACGCAAAAGCGGCCCTGCGTGTAAGCACATGCCACATACAATGATACAGCGCTCGCCAATATCGACATGACTCCCGATCTGCGCTGCCTCGACGATCGAGTGCGCTCCGATGCGCACGTAGTCGCCGATGCGCATGGGAAAGTAGGAAAAAACACTGTGTCAATGGCGTCGCACGTACCCCTGATATGTCTTGGCTGGTGGATGCAGTATACTACCTTGCTCCAGGCGCAGGTAGCGCCCTGTCACTATCACGACAGACGACGATGAGCCCTGGGTACGCAGCACACGCACGAGGTCACCACGAATCATCGCTCCCGTGTGCACGATGCACTTGCCGCCCAACACAATGTTGGATGCACCATAAATGCACGAGCGCCTTGAGATCTTATTGCCCGTGGCCGCCGTCTGTATATATTCGCCAGGCTGGGCCGGTGGCGGTGGCGGTGGCGCCGGTCGTGGCATGGGCCGAAAATAAAGCCAGATGGCTCCACATCAAGATACGATGGTCTATGGACGAGGGAAGGCATGGGCCGAGGTATCGCTAGAGCGCAGCTGGACCGATAAATCGCCGATGGACGAGCGCGCATCATAAAATGTCGTGGCGTCTCCCAAATGCGACGCAAGGGACTCGTCAGCCGAGAACTGCGATCGACGCTGGAGGGCCTTGTCCCAGGCCTGCTGCGGCTGAACGACAATGGCAGGGGCGGAAGCGGGGCCCGACGGCATCATAAGAGGCACTCCACTGGTCGAGAGGGGGCGGATTGGCGGAGCTGGGGCCACGTCCGTCACGGGCGCGGGGCGGAGCAGCGGCAGAACGGGCTGTGCTGAAGTACGCCTGAGTCTGTGCTCACGTGTGTCGGCAACGGTCATAGAAACAGGGATATCAAGAGACGGAAACGTAGGAAGAGTAAGTGGCTCAGGATTCGTCATATGAGGCGTGGTAGAAGGAGACAGGGAGTGGGACGCGTTCATACCTGTGTGCAGCACACGCTCAGGGCTCGGCTGTGACACGCTCAAATTCTGCATCATGAGCGGAAGGTGGGCGTGTTGTGGCCAGGGAATATCGGTGAGGTGCAGCGATGCATCTGTGCCTGTCATGGACGAGTCAGCGGAGGATGGGAGCATGTCCGCCATGTGCCCGCCTGTTATTGGACTCACCATCACCGGCGTCCTGATGCCAGGCATGTACTTGGCGCCGAACTCAAGCAGCAGATCGGTCATCTGACCAAAAAAGGTCATTTGGACGCAGGTGAGTGCGTACAGGCAGCGCATCATCACCAAGTCGATGCAGCGAAGCAGTGTGGGAATCTCGCTCATCAGCTGAACATGCATTGAAAGAAAGGCCAAGGCGCCTCCATGAAGCTTGGTCTTGGGGCGACGCGCCCGATCATGCAGGTAGCGGCGAAAGTCTGGCTCCTTCGCTGCACGGTTCAAAATCACCATCTTGGGGCGTTCAAGCAAGTTCTGTAGCGCATTCAGCTTGACATACACGGCATGGTGCATGGACGTCTCAAGCTGTGAGTATGCCGAATTCAGCACGCGCCAGTGCAGCAGCTCCCGGAACCGATGGAGACGCTCGAGCGACGCCGCATATCGTACTTCGCCGCAGCGGTACACAGCCATCCACTCATCCATGGCGCGAATCTCGACCAAGTACATTCGACGCACGTTTTGCATCCATTGCGAGCACCGCTCGGTGAACTGGACGATGTATTTCTCCGCCATATGTAGCTGTGCCACCAAATCATGATAACGATGTTCATCGTCCGTCAGTGGCGCCGTATCGACATTCGATGGCGTCTTGGACCGCCGTAGCGGACCTGACCGGAATCCGGAGCGCTGAGCCGCTGGATGCTCAAAGCCATGCTGCCCCACAATGTCCATCCGCTTCTTGCTTTCATTAATGCGACTCGCCACACCTTCCATTTGGCGTAGGGCCATCTGCAGCTGCACATATTCAGGGTCGTGCGGCTCTGTACACTCCATGATCGAGCGCAGAAACAGCGGGTATTTGAGCACGCGCTGGACAGGTTTGATCAGCAGCGACGGTAGGTCCCAGGCCGTCGTGTGCTGCCGCGATAGGTCGTCACATTCACGTAAAAAGGCTGACGTGGCAGGATTGCGTGCCACCATGTCGCTGAGACGGGCTATGCTGGCCTCGTGTCGCGAGCAGTAGAACGAAAATACTTGCTCAATCTGTTGCCACTTGTCCAGAAACACCGAGCTAACATTACATTCGCCGCGCGCCGCAGCCGCCAACAAATTCGACATGCTAAGAGCCAGGGATGTGCATGATTCAACACCGGCAAAAATCACCTGAATATCAGTCACAGAGAACGGCAGTGCTGCGGAAAAGAGCGGCACGGGCGACGCACGCCCAGACGACATGGGCGACTGGGGCCGGAGAAGCATAGGTGAGCGCTGTGAATCCATGTCGTTAGGTGAAGCGCGTGGATCGATCTCAGGCTCTGACGACGCACTCGATGCCCGCGACGACGGCTGCAGCACCGAGAGTGATGAGTTCGTCATGGAACGCATACCTGCACGAAGACGAGCTTGATAAATGTACAAGTTGGTGATCACGCAGAGATCTCCAGCATACGAGCGCTCCGTCTCGGCCATTTCATTGAGCAGATGCTGCTTCTGCCGTACCGTACGGCTGGAGGTTGGCGGGTCTGGTATGGCATGTGGATTGGGAAAATCAGGCGAGTGACTCAAGTCGGACGCATTTTTCGCGCGAAATACAAGGCCCAAGTTGGGACTGCTCGACTGTTTCGACACCTCGCCTCCCTCCAGCGTAGGTCGCGTGCGGCGTGTCACACTGGCTGCTCCTTGCGATAGAGCACGCATTCTCGGAGCTTGAGAACTGGCAGGTGATACGTACAGCGGCGTGCTTGGCATCGATATTTCGGGTGTAACGCTGCGCAGATTCGTGTTGATGGGAGGAACGGCCGACGTAGGCAGTTTGCGCCCGCCCTCCATCGAGACACCCAGGCCTTTCAAATCAGCTTGCGACCTTCTGGGAGGCGACATTTGGCCCTGGTCGACCGATGTCGTCGGCAACGACAGTTGTGCCACATTATTCATACTCACACCATGTGCCTGGAGATGTGGCGACGATGCAGTCGTGCGCATCGACGGCGAGTGCCTGCTCGATCCACTCCACGCAGGGCTAGCGGGATTCGGTAGAGGAGTGTCAGCATTGTAGCGCAAAGGATATGTTGATGCCCAAGACCGCAGCACCGGATGCGATACGGGTGGCGTCTCTACGGTCACGGGCACCTGCTCAGTGCGCGGCGAGCTCGATGCGTTCAAGCTACTCCCACGTTTCTGCGACGCAACACCTTGCGACACCTTTCGAGTGTGCGGCTTGGCATCCCGCATGCTATCGTCGTCGTGACCGTGGGTGAACAATGCTCACCCAAATGGCGGCAAGTCAGCAAGCGTGCGCCTTTCAGGCGCCCACCGTCACGTCCCCACCAATTCTGCCAATGTGTGTGTCACGTGAAAGAAGTGTTCGTTCGTTATCATCATAAAACTATGGATACGGCGCTCAGCACTTGAAATCGCGCTGCGTCGGATCCTTGGGGATCCAGCCGTGACGCACACCTTGACGGTAGCTCCAGTCATCTGCATTGTGGTGCTCAGTGCGCCACGTCCACATGATCCAGCCGGAGCCGGCCTCGTACGTGTCGACCTGTGCCTCCCAGCTCTTTTTCAAAAGCCGCTTGTAGCTTTCAGAGAAATGTTTCGCATTACCCGTCTTGCCCTTGCAGCTTCCAATATAATTCGAGTCTCCAAACGACCCGTCGTACCGCGCGCCCTCAAAGCGACCATTCAGACCAGGGGCACAGTCATTCACAGCCGGCGACCATTCACCCACCAGGGCCCAAAGATGCTTGTTCGCCTCTGCAAAGCCAGACTTCATGTTACAGTAAGATTGGATGCGATCTTCGGGCGACAATTTAATCGAGTTCGGATCAAACATGCGGTACACATGCGTGTCAGTCATCACATTCCGGTACTTGGGCGGCTGGAAGCGCGAGTGCCAATAGTCGTTTTCTGCAGGATTCAAAAACACATCGCCAAGCAGAATAATGAGGTCAGAGTCGCTCTCACTGTTGCGTACGGTGTTATAGCCCTTCTTGTATCGCCCGTAAACCTGGTTCACGTCACCATTCGGCTCGTTCACCATCGAAATACCCGATACAGCAGGGTACTTGCTCTGGCTAAACTCTGACACCAGCTCGTCTAGGATCTCGAGCCAGCGGTCCTCGTATTTTTGCTCATTGAGCCAGTTAAAGTGGTCCTTGTGGCCTCCGTGGTCATAGGGGTTAGCACCACCTGGCACCGTGTGAAGCTCAATGATCATCTTGAGGTTGTACTTTTCCGCCCAGTGCGCAGCCTCTTTGAGCTTGTCGTACTGGTTCAGCGTTACGTACGGCTCGTCACCCCACGTACGAATACCCCAGTACGGGAAAGAGACACGCACATGGTTCAGACCGTAAGAGGCGATCTCCTTAAAGTCCTCTTCGGTGATAAAGTTGTCGTAGTGATCCTTCAAGATCTTTTTGGCCTTCTCTTCCGGCACATACTTGCCAAACGACCACTCGTCAATCACGCGGTCATCACCAGCTTTTTCGTAGATTGATGGCGTGATGAAATTCTCAATGACAAGCCAGCCACCAATGCCAACACCACGGACCATATCCCGGCCATAGTTGAATCGCAGGTTCAAATTAGCGCGCGCAGCCATCTGGTCACCCATCTGCTCCAGATCCTCAGAGCTGATGCCGCTGCGCTTGCTCCCACCGTGACGCACCGAAATGCTGCCACGAGTGTCACGCACATTCGTGGCCCATGCCATGGTTGCCATGGTCATTGCCACACCCAAAAACGAAAGGAAAGTACTCTTCATGACCACGACACGGGCAAAAGAAGGTGGGTTGGGATGGAGAAGAACAAGCCCCTGAGATCAGGCGACTGATTAAGGCAGGTCGATGCAGAAAAACACCCTGGGAACGCCAAGCAAGCGATGGAATGTGAACACGGGTGGGCACGACGCGTGCCTCAAATTTGATGCAAGGCGAGTTATGTCCTGCAGAACATGCATCAACAGGCAGCGTGAGGGCATACATGCGATTGGACACAAAAATTTCTCGTGCATATGCTTTGTGTCCTGCTCGTGACTACAGCCCTGAGGCCGATCATGTGGCGTCTGCGCCCTAGATCCGTGTGATATTACGTACCCAGCGGTCCACAATCCTACATGCAATGGGTGAGGAAGCCATGGCACTGGCCATTGTCGGTCAGTGTCGTTGCAACGCTGCTACACCTTCTGGGCAGCTTGGAAAGCGTATCAGGGGCCACAAATCAGCATGACGTGAAAATCACTGCAGCATCGCTCCGGGCTAACGCAAAAGGCACGCCGCGCCATTCCATGGGCTATGCGTTTACGTGTTACTCCCCCACCTCACCGGAACAAGCTCCATCGACGAGTGATGTGGCACAGATATTCGATTCGAGCGTGGCGTTTCTAACGGATCCACGTCGAATGCTGCTTAGCAACGACCTACTGCTCTGTGAAGTTCCACTCACAGATGAATGGGGCCAAACACACACGCATATTTACGCCATGTTGGGTTCTGTCATGGTACCCCATGAGAGGTTAACAGCGCTGCGTGACGAGCATGTTTTACCGCGCGCGTCTCATCGCGTTCAAGAGGTCGATATTGCCAAAGCTGAATCAAGCCACCTCGACAACGCTCGCAGCGACGATCCGCTGCTTAGTTTTGACGAGTGGAAAGAGCAACATCTAGAACGCAAACGCAAGTCGAGGAAAAACGAAAAGGTCCGTGAGCGGGCGGCCCAGCAATCAACTACATCTTCACAGCGCTCCTTTGAGCAAGCTGCTACGCCTGCAAGTTCGACATCGTCGGGTGCCGGCATACCGCGTGCCACTTCGTCGGAATCGACCATCGCTACGGGTGCGCTAGTGAACGATACTACCGTAAAGCAAGCTAGTAAGACCCCGGCAGCACCGCCCGAATCAGGCGGTCCGCCTCATATTTACGCCGTGGAAGATGCCACGTCTGCGCTGGCCGAACTCAAGCACCGCTGGAATTATGCATCGCTGGACTGTGCCGCGATGATGCACCAGGCCAATCCGCTCGCCAAATTCGCACACGCAATATTGAGCGAGAAAAAAGACAAATACATGCTATCGCCGTGTCCCCAGTCAGCTACTCACCCGGGCGATCGCGAGTCGCGCCCAGCCCAGCAATTTGTGGTCATCGAACTCTGCCAGCAGATTCGTGTAGATACGATTGTGTTGGCGAATCTTGAATTTTTCAGCAGCATGTTCAAGGTATTTACTGTGCGTGTCGCGCGGTCATTGCACGCACCACCCGATGAATGGCATACGCTGGGCATGTTTCATGCGCGCAATGCGCGTGGTTTTCAAGTGTTTCAGGTATCTGACGCACCGCTGTCCTACTTCCGATTCCTGCGCATCGACTTTTTGGAACACTATGGCACGGAGTATTACTGCCCTGTGAGTCTTCTTCGTGTCTATGGCCGTAACGAGCGTGAGGATGCTGATGATGATATTTTGAACGACATCGATGATGATGACACGACAGAAGACGAAGACGCCACCCCATCGACCGAGCCAATCTTGGAACTCACAAGTACACATGCCTTGGTGGACGATCGCGTCGTAGAACGCGCATGTGTCCGCGAGCCATTCCCCGGTGTTTGGCGCTCTGTATGTGAGCGTGTTGAGCCTGTCGTGCTTCCTACCCCACCAGCGCTCATCCAGACGCCGTCGACAGCGTTGCCACCCACCTCGCATACGTGCCAAGTGACTCAGACGCTGTCAGAAGCTAGAGATGTCCGCGTTCCGGCTCCATTTGTGATGGAATTGGCGCCTCGTACGTGTGCACTGCCATCGCCACCTACGCCTGATGTGTCACGACGGCATGCGACTGCCACGAACTCATCCGTCGAGGCCAAGAAACAGACGTCGGACTCCAAAGCGAAGCCCAAGCCCAATCAAAAGCCGGCCGGAGATACCAAGGCGGGTGGTAGTGAGTCTATCTACCGCACCATTACCAAGCGACTCTCGGCTCTCGAATCCAACACAAGCCTGAGCATGCAGTATTTGCAGCTCAGTAGTCAAAAAATGCGCGAAAAACTCATGGTGTTGGAACAGATGCAAGAAACACGACTCGCTGAATTCTTCGCTGCCATGAATGCGAGTCATGGACGCGCTTGGGAGGACAAAATTGAGCGACAAAACATCGCGTTGCAACGCGTTCTCCAAGCTTTCGAGTCGCAGCGCCTCCAGTACGAGAATGAGCAAGCACTTCTTCTCGCACGTGTCGAACACCTTACTAGCAGCGTCCGTTCTCAGAAGCGATGGGGCACGGTACAGCTACTACTCTCGCTGATGCTGCTTATGATACTAGCCTTCACTCGTGGTACCACCAACGTGGCCACGGTGGCTGGCGTCACCGAATACCCGCCTTATTTCGTACCTGACCCGCCGTCTAGTACGGCAACACCTGACGCATGCGACCACTGGGAAGAATCGCATGATGTGCTCGCTCGGCGCGAGCCTGTCACACTGACGCCAAGACCAGTTTCGTCCATCAAGTATGCACGTCGGCGATATGCTACACCCTCGCCACGTGTACGACGAACTCGGAGGCCGCTTGGACGTCTTGATACCCAAAGCCACGAATCGGCACCTGAACGGACCGACAAAGAAAATGCTCCATAATTATGTACAGTAGCTACATTTGTAAATGCCTCTCTCTAGGCATGGATGGTATCGGGTCTGGGTGGTACATTGCGTCGTACGCGGCGTGTACTCCAAATAGCAGAAAAATGATAGCACCCGCGATGGTCAGGTGCCGAACCTCTATGCGTGATGCAAAAAAGGCACCTGCCGTCACGGCCATAAGGATGCACACCATGTGAGCGAGACTCGTGCCGATGGCCACGATACTCATGCGATGCGTCGACGCAAGGATCATGGTCGTGATCTGGCTCCGATCGCCCCACTCGCCCAAAAATGACAGGGTCAGCGCCTGTGAAAATGCTGGCGTAAACAATAGGCCACACAAGTTGCGCAAGCCATCTCGAACATGCAGATAGACACCTGCTTCCTCCTTCGGGCTCCGGGACTCTGTCACGGGGGGCGGGGGGTATGGCCCTGACTCCGATGCGCTAGAGGGAGAGCGCCAGTCTTGCATTTCATGTTCTTCCTCATCTTCCTGAATCTCCTCCTGCGTCTCCTTCCACTCTCGGTTGATTTCGTCGCCTTCCATGGTAAACCCTTGATACAGGGCCATGCATCCAAACCCCACAAACAAGAGCGCCGAGATCCAATGTGCGGTCCGGCGCGTCAGTAAAAAGGGCAGGATCGCGCCCATAAAGCTGGAGAGCGTTGACATAATGATCATGGCGACCCAGCAGCCCCAAAACACTGCCACGGGCGAATGGCGCATTGCGAGGATAGCACTCACCAAAAACGTCTTGTCTCCCACCTCACTGAGCGTCGTAAGCGCAAAACTTTTCCCGAGGCCATACATGTCATTCTTCGAGAGAAACATGTGCGTTAGAGCAGAATAAGCCCATGGCGCAAGGCCCTCCCTCGCGACGGTCGTTGGCATGCGTGAGAGGTGGCTCAAAGGCGGCGAGGGATGCATAGATCAGCTGTTCGGTGCGACCACGTGGCTGAAAGTTCAAATTCTCTAGACGACGGCACTAGAGCATAGAGGAAGGGGACTCTACACGAGGGGGAGGCTGGAACGAAAGACTCGAGTGATCCACGACAGGATCATCCGCGAAGCGCGTGTGAGTGCGCGACATGGTGCGACGTCGAATGGTGGGCTCGTGGGAGGCCCTGCTAGACGAGCGAGGTAATGCGTCCTCAGGGGGAAGAGACATGGAAGGTCGAGAGGTTATCGTCTGGTCTTGCACTTCGTCATGGTGCTCCAGGTAGTGGGGGAGCATTACAGCACGGTCGACGGCACTGGGCAGGTTGCGATGACGACCACGTATCATGACAGCCACAATCACGAGTTTGGAGAGGACTGACATGTCACCCACGAGCGAGGCCGATATTTTCGTCGCACCAAAACTCATGCCGACCGTGCCGTACGCCGATATCAGTTCGAAGATCACGCCAAATACAGACATCGTCTTGTATTCCTCAGACTCGACTTTGTTTTTTTCGCACAAGAGCACAATCCACAAAGCTAACATGACCCACCACAAGTCGTACGCGAGCTGATTGCGGATATGCGTGCCGATAAAGCGGCCCCATACAGCCTGCGACTCGGACTCGTCGGTCTGTTCAGATGGTTCCTCGACGAACAGCGAGCGATCTTCGTACACATTGGTGCTGCGCATGGTCATCATGAGAGGGAACGCAGCAATATACATCATCACCACTTCTAGCAGGCGCTCTGAGGCCGTGAGGCTTAGAATGTCGAATGTCTGGAATCCAGAGGATCGCGTCGAGACCGATTGGAAAAGCGATGAGAAGATCCATGTACCGTTGCTGGGAAAAGCATGTCGCGTCGCCAAGTCGCAGATCATGAGTAGAAACCAGTCGCTTACCGTGAGGATGAACAGGACAAACAAAAGGAACCACGTGTTGTGTGATGGGAAGAGGTAGAGATAGCAGCGCCGCGGATGGTCTAAGAGGAAAGAAAGCGTCTCATAGGTCCTGGAATGCTTGGACACACACTGCGACATGAACCAAATGACAAAGCGCAGCATGATGGGAAAGCCTGTATTGCCGATGATGATGAGGATCATTTGGGGTACCAGCATCATATACGACTGTCGCAGAGGGTTAGAGAGACTTGAGTCGCATAGTGACATGCCTGCATTGGTCATGGAGCTCACCGTCTGAAAGATCCAAAACCACGTAGAGTTACGAGGTGGCTTGGGCTGATCTGCCAGCACCACACGGTACTGGGCAGCGGGACCCGATGCTAGGTACGGCGCTGTGAGCACAATCACGATCGCCACACAAGCGAACCAGTAGATCGGAATCAGCCATGACAGCAAGGTTAAGGCGCGGTATTCCACACCACCGAGCTCGCGGCGCTGAGCGGACGTCAAGTTTCGAAAATGAGAGTTGCCCGTCACGAGTGCGTCGAAAGTGAGGTAGGGGGCAAACTTGGTCGTGGTATCTTTGTCATTGTCGGTCAACGGTCGCGACATGGTCATGGTCCGCGCAGCCGGCATCCGTGTACGGTGATGCAGGGAGGTCATTTCCACGAGCGACAAGGCAAAGTCGAACACGGAAGGGAATCCACCGAGACCAGTATCGCGCTTTTTGGTCATGGTGCGATGCAAGGCTTGGCCAGGAAGCTTGGCGAAGTCAGTGGACTCTGGTTCCGGCTCGTCCAACTCGGTGTCGGGTGCAGAGTCGGCGCCGATCTGCCAAGTACGTGCATGTGTCAGCGGGATGGCATGCGTCATGGAATCGTGCCGGCCCATGGTAGGCGCCACGGTGTGCGTGGGTTTGAGGTTGAGGTTCGTGTGCCAAAGATCCGAGGGGCGGCGGAGGGGGGCGTCGCCGAAGGACAAACGGCGAAGCTTGGCCTTGTCCCGTGAGGAAGGGGGCTGATCAGCGATGCGCACGGAGGCATCCGCAGAGGAGCGATGCTCTTGCAAGATGCTGTCCGGCTCTGGATTCGACACCATCGTGGTGTGTTGCCCCGTGGGGTTCACTTGGACGGCGGGGCCCTGCACCCGCTGAATCATGCCTGCATGGAGCTTGGGCTTCTGTGTCGGCTTGCGCGACGTCGCATTCGCTGGATCTGGATGACTCGTCGTGGGAAAGTGGAAGAAGCGACGGATGCGCTTGATATCGTCCTGCAGCTCTTGTTGCTCGCGCGCATGCACGTCTTCGACGCGCTTTCGGAGAGTGAAGCTGCGTTCGAGCTCTCTGCGGAACTTGGCACGAAACCAATGGCGGCGAACGAGTACCGTGGTCGTGCTGACCATGATGAGGTTGCCACAGCACATGAGACAGAACAAGATGATTTGCTGCCACAGGGTCAGGTCACTCACTGGCACGGAAACGAGACCCGTCACCGTCATCGCTGAGGCGCACATAAAAAGGCAGTCGATGTACGGGATATAGTGGTCCTTGGGATTCGATGCATACATGATCGCGGACCAGAACATGATCATAACGATAAAGTACATCATATGCACCCGAAAATAGTTGAGGTACATATCAGACCAGCGCGCCATACGCGTCGCAAAGCGCTTGAGCCCGCGCTGAACAGACGCGCGGCTCATGGGCGGGCGACTCACGCACAGGAGGCTGTGTGGCAAGAAAAAGGTGCACGCTACTGGAAAAAAACGACGGCCCACGTCCACAGACCCAGCGGCACCAGGCATCCCTAGGGCGATCGCCGCCACTCCACATCGCAGGTCGCTCGCCTACGGTCTCCACGTGGCACAGGCTAGGAAGAGGGTCGCGCGCCGGCCGCGGTGCCGTCCACGCGGGTGTGGTCGGTGGCGCGTGGCGCAGCCTCGTACACAATAGAGGCGGGCCCGCTGCGCTGCAGTAGGCGCGACTCGCCGCGGAAGCCGAGGTACGAGATGGACGTGTGTGCATCGGCGACGCCGCGCTCTGTGCCGAGGCATCCTGGTATGTAGAGTGTGAGCGACTGCACATCGGGGAACCGCGCTGCGAGTAGGGGGATTTCCACGACATCAGACGACTCGGGAATCGATGTCAGCTTCTGGAGCGGCTTGGGCGTCTCATTCGCTGCGTCCCCAAAGTCGAGTGTCTCGGTGTTTTTGTACAGGTGTATAGCGCGGGGCGTGGCATGACCCGGCCCTGATCGCAGAAGCAGCGAGCGCAGGCGTACACTGCCGGTGAAAGGCACATACACCATCAGCTCGTCGTCCACGTCCGACTCGAGCAGAGGCGAGTCGCTCATACGCTGATCGTACGGCCTGATAATGTGGGCGGCAGATCCCGTCTGCTTCTCGTTCAGGGCCGTGACTTGCTCGCGATCTACATCGAGAAACAGGATGTCCTGCTGCCCCTCGCCAGCCTTGACGTGATCGGCATCGTCGTGGCCATGGTGGTGCTCGTGTCCACAGCCGGCGGCCATGACAGAAGGTGTGGAGGAAGCGGAGCCAGCTATGTCGGGGCGTCGAGGGCATGGGCTTCCTCGAGACGCCGCGCTACGGCCGCACGGTGACTGCGGTTCTTGAGATGGATTTCAAAGTTGGTGAGAGACTCGGACGGCCCAGGCTTGTACACTTTGCCTGGGCAGTCTGTGCATTTGATGCGCCAAACGTCGTCGTCCGACGGCGCTGGCGAGCGGGCATGCAGATGTAGGTGGAAGCGGTCCATGGGGTACTTGGCGCGGCACGCATGGACAGCATGCACGAGCCATGCAGGCGGTGAGGCACCCGCCGGCGCACCGGCCTGAGCGTCGCCAAGCTTCGCGTCATTCTCGCCGTCCTCCGCCAGGAGAGCCTCGTGCTCAAAGGCATCGCGTCGTTGCCTGTGGTGCGCAGGATCGCGCGAGTACGTCACACTCGGCACGCGTCGGTGCCGGTGGAAGTACTTGCCACACGGACCACACAGCGACTTTTCGCCCAGCGGCCCCTTGCGACGAGCTGGCATCAGCGAGCCTGGCACGCCACAGTTGGAGCAGTGCCACTCGCCGTGATGCATGATGGGCTGCTGCCGTTCCAAGTCTTCCGGGCGCACATGGCGTAAGATCGGCGCCTCGGTCGGCGCGCGGTGTGGCGCAGCCGGTGCCGGCGGTACCTGTCCCAGTCGCGGCTGCGCACGGTGCACAGGCGCCTCGCGGCCGCGTGGATACAGGAAAAACATCTCGTACCAGTCGTGCCTGATGCGCTTGGCCGGCGCAGGGAGCTCGTCGGGGCCGGGACTCGCGTCGTGCTGAGCCGCAGACGAGAGGTGCGCCGCGGCGGCGGCCGCGGCGCGTCGCGCATGCATAGGCCGCTCCGCCTCCGGCACAGCGCCCTGGAAGCCATACAGCGGAACAGAGCGGATCGTGCGCTGTGGCTCTATGTCCACGTTGTGGGCTCCGCGGCGGCCCTTGGTTTGTCGCCGCTTCCGGCGCATGTCGCGCTCATGCTCGCGCTCCAGGTGCATGACTTCGACGGCATTGAGCTGGACCAGCTTCGGCGTAAAAGCATCGACCATGTCGCGCTGCCGCGCCGCCTGCGACGGCGGAATGGCCGGCAGGAAGCTAGGGCGGATATCGTCCTCGACGCCCTCAAGCGACTGGTAGGGGTAGCCGACGATCGCGAGCCAGCGGAGATACGCCGCCACTTGCTCACGGATCGAGTGGGCGATGGCCGTCTTGAATTCGCCCGCGAGGCCGAGATCAGCCGTGAAGGCCTCGGCAAAGCGCTCGGCGGCGAGAGAGTCGGCCGTCGCGATATCCCACTCAAACTGATCCACCAGATGCGTCGCGCCCACGAGGATATCAATTTTGATCAGCACGCGCAGCTCGTCTTCTGCGTCGCATGCCTGGGTATCTGTGGGTGTGGACACGGCATCGGGCTCCTGCGAGCGCAAGCGACGCCACGCATCGGCATCTGACTCGGTCAGACGCCCGCGCGTATCGTCGTGCTCACTCGTGGAGCTCATACGCAGAGCCATAGTCGTGGCAAACTCATTCACCTGCGTCTGTACGGCCGTCTTGATCAGCTCCATAAACACTTGCGACGGCACGCCCAAATCCTCGCAGATAGACGCAGCGAACAAGTCCAGGGACGCCTCGTCCTCGACGGCATTCCACATGAACGTATCACGCAGCTTGTACGGATCATGCTCAATGTCCAGGCGGATCGGAACGAGCGTCTCGGGCATCGCAGCGAGGCGCTCACTCCATTGCAGCTTCGGACGCAGCTCATGCTGCCGCTGCTTTTGCGCAGGATATAGGATCTGCAGCGGCTCGGTGCGGGGTGACGACTCAGTGACGCGGCGCTGCCACCACGGTATCGGCCGCTGAGCGCGCATCAAGTGCTTCATGCGCGCTTGGAGCTCCTGCTCCATCGCCTGGTCTTGGCGCCGACGTAGCTGATCGTACGCGGCGTCCTTCTCCATCGTAGCTCGCAAGTCGTCTTCGTCCTTCGCCGCCATCGGCTTCCAGTCCTTGAGTTTGCGCACATGCGTGTTGCTGGGCGTAATCGGCATGCCCACCGCTGACTGAGACGGCGGCGCGCCGCCCAGCACAAACGGCTGGCCCGGGGCAAAGGTCGGCAGCTCCGGCCACGCAGGTGCCTTGGCCACAGGCGGAACATTCGCTCGTGCTGCGCTTGCCAGCGTCGCAAGCTGCGGTGGAAGCACACCCAGCGACGATGCCTCATCCAGGCGCAGGACGACGCCTTCGCCCAGACTCGCCGTGGGCGTCACGGGCATCTGAGCGCATCGCATGAACACATAGCCTAGCTGAAGCAGCGCATGGAACGGCGTGAAATGAGCATCATTCTGCGCTTTGGACGCTTGCATGGCGCGCACGAGCACCGCCTGTTGCTTTGGTACGCTCAGCGACGGCGTCCATGCGGCGGACGGCGCTGGCGGCGGGCGCGTCACGACACCAGGCACAGGCGCCGCAAAAGACGGCGCGACCGGCGCTGCCTCAGACGCAGGCGGCCGAGGCTGCCGCGGCGGTCGGCCGCGTCGCGCCCCCGACGCCTTGCCCAGAAGCGGCGGTCGGCCCACGGGACGCGAAGGGCCAGGCTGACTCGTTGTCCTCCGCACGGTGGGCTTGGTATCTGCGTGCGAAAAGGTATGCGACGTGGACGCCTGGCTCATCCAGGCAGGATTGATCGTGCCGCTCTCCACAGCGGCTGGTGGACGCGGCGGCATCCACGGCGGCGTGGGTGTCGTATAGGCCGTGGGCGCCACGGAAGGCACGCCCACGTCGTTGGAGGCTGGCGACTGTCGCGATGGCGCATCACGTTCATTCCACGCACCACTGCCCTGGGCAGCATGCGGCGTTGGTAGCATCACACGCGTCAACCCACCGCTGGTAGGCAGACGACCGACGTCGTTCGTCATCCCACGACGCCACGCGCACCAGGCGCTGACGTTGTGGATCACGTGATAGCATGCGCGAAGCGTATACGAGGGCGTCTATGAGGGGGTGTCGGACGGCAGCGGCGCTGGCTCCTGACGACGTTTTTGGAGGCGGCGCTGGTGCTTGTCCCACGCCTCGAGGGCGGCACGGCGACGACGCAGACCGTCTTCGCCCGCCTTGCTCAGCACGCCCATGACAAGCTCTGCTACGCGCGGCGAGTCGTCGTTCGCCGGGATCGCGTACGTCACGGAGCGTGGGTCCACATTGGTATCGATGATGGCCATGGTGGGTACATGGCATTGCGTCGCTTCACGAATCGCGTGCTCATTTTCCGTGGGATTCAGCACAATGACCAGGTCCGGGCGGTAGCCTAGCGTCGACAGCTGGGTCATGTTGGGCACACTCTCGTCCTTCAGGTTTCCCTGCGTGCGCTGGCTCTGTACGCTGTACTGCGTCGCAGAGGCCAGGAGTTTCGAGGCGTTGGTGAGCACACCTGGCAGCCACCGCTCGGTGCTGACATGGAATCCATTCGCGCCCAGGCGCTCAACCGCAGAGCGAATCGAGGGACGCAAGTCCGGACGTGTGCCGACAATGAGCACAACACCGTCGTTTTCCGTGATACCACGAACGACCTGGGCAGCGCGGCGAAGCGCTGGCAGCGTCGCGCGCTCGACATCGATCACGGCCATGCCGTGGCGGTAGCCATACAGAAGCGGCTCAAAGCTGCGCTTGACATGCTGCTTAGCATGGCCCATTTGCGCAGTCGCCGCCAACAGGTGGGACAGCGTGAGTTGGTGCGCTTCCAGCGGCTGCGTCCGCACCTTGAACGGACGGAAGGAGGTATCACGAGTTTGTGTGCTGGCCAAGCCAGCCATATCCATCATCATCGCGCGCCTCATGCGGCGTATGCGGCGCTCGAGGGCATCATGGGCGCCCTCCGGGTCCTGTGCCGCCAGCTGGGCCTGGGTTTGTTCGCGACTGACCTGCACGGCCTCGGCATCCGCTTGCGGCACGTCGATGGGCTCCTCGGGGATCACAAATCCTGCGCTCGTTTCCTGCGCGGATGAGAACATCCGCGCGAGCCGCGGCGCGCGCCACGCGGCGCGCGAAAGACGCGCTGTCGATGCCATCGGATGGAGATGCAGCAGCAGCAGCAGCAGCAGCGGCTGGCGGAGGGGAGGCTCGACGTCTTCTTCTTGCGTCGGCCGAGATTCGGCCGAGACAGCCGCAGTCGAGCGTCTTGGTTGGTGTAGGCGGGCGGGGTGAGAAAAAAAAGGCGAGCAGCGAAGAAAACGAGCAGAGCTCGAACGTGGGTTTCCAACGGACCTCGAAGCTACAAGCATGTCGGCGGAAGTGCCTTCTACGAACGACTCGAACGTGTACGAGGGTGCCATTGGTATTGACCTTGGTACGACCTACTCGTGTGTTGGCTGGTGGACCAACGAGCGTGTTGAGATCATTGCCAACGACCAGGGTAACCGCACGACGCCCTCGTACGTCGCTTTCACGGAGAACGAGCGTCTGATTGGTGATGCCGCCAAGAACCAGGCTGCTATGAACCCTCGTCAGACGGTGTTTGACGCCAAGCGCCTGATCGGCCGTCGCTTTGACGACCCTGACGTGAAGAAGGACATGCAGTCGTGGCCCTTCACGGTGGTGGACAAGGACGGCAGCCCTGTCATTGAGGTCGAGTACCTCGGTGAGAAGAAGCAGTTTGCCCCGCAGGAGATCTCGTCGATGGTGCTGCTGAAGATGAAGGAGGTGGCCGAGGCCAAGATCGGCAAGGAGGTGAAGAAGGCCGTCGTTACGGTGCCCGCCTACTTTAACGACTCGCAGCGTCTGGCCACGAAGGATGCAGGTATGTATACGAGTTGTCTCGCTCGCGACGATTATGCGAAATATTCCATGCTAAGTCTGATGTCTCTGAGGACAAAGCCATATATTCGGCATGCTGAATGAGCGGCGAGGAGACGCTGTGTGGACGGTACTAACCGGCAGGTGCGATTGCGGGTCTGGATGTGCTCCGTATCATCAACGAGCCCACGGCTGCTGCCATTGCGTACGGTCTGGACTCGAAGTCGAGCCAGGAGAAGAACGTGCTCATTTTCGACCTGGGTGGTGGTACGTTTGATGTGTCGCTGCTCAACATCACCGGTGGTGTGTTTGCCGTCAAGGCCACGGCGGGTGACACGCACCTGGGTGGTGAGGACTTTGACAACACGCTGCTCGAGCACTTCAAGAAGGACTTTGAGCGCAAGAACAAGGTCGACATGTCGAACGATGCCCGTGCGCTCCGCCGTCTGCGCAGCGCCTGTGAGCGTGCCAAGCGTACGCTGTCGAGTGTGACGCAGACGAGCGTGGAAGTGGACTCGCTGTTCCAGGGCATTGACTTCCAGGCCAACATTACGCGTGCGCGCTTTGAGGAGATCAACGCCGCTGCGTTCAAGGGCACGCTGGAGCCTGTGGCCAAGGTGCTGAAGGACTCCAAGATCCCGGCCGACAAGGTCGACGATATTGTGCTGGTCGGTGGCTCGACGCGTATCCCCAAGATCCAGTCGCTTGTGTCGGAGTTCTTTGGTGGTCGTCAGCTGAACAAGTCGATCAACCCTGACGAGGCCGTGGCCTACGGTGCTGCGGTGCAGGGTGCCGTGCTCACGAACCAGACGAGCGACAAGACGGCCGACCTGCTCCTGCTCGATGTGGCGCCCCTGTCGCTCGGTGTGGCCATGCAGGGCGACATGTTTGGTGTGGTCGTGCCGCGCAACACGCCGATCCCGACGAACAAGACGCGTGTGTTTACGACCGTCGAGGACAACCAGACGCAGGTCACGTTCCCTGTGTACGAGGGTGAGCGCACGCAGTGCAAGGACAACCGCCTGCTCGGTGAGTTTGAGCTCACGGGCATTCCGCCCATGCCGCGTGGCCAGGCCGAGCTCGTGTGCACGTTTGAAGTGGACGCGAACGGTCTGCTGAAGGTGTCGGCCATGGACAAGGCCTCGGGCCGCAAGGCGAACATCACGATCACGAACTCGGTCGGCCGTCTCAGCTCGACAGAGATTGAGCAGATGATCAAGGACTCGGAGACGTTCAAGAACGCCGACAAGGAGTTCCAGGCGAAGCACGACTCGCGCAACGACCTCGAGGCGTACGTGCACTCGGTCGAGAGCACCGTGTCGAACCCCGCCGCGACGTTCAAGCGCGCTGCCAAGATCCAGATTGAGCAGGAGCTGGCCAAGGCCATGGAGCTCCTCGAGGTCGAGGACGCCAGTGCCGACGACTACCGCCGCGCCTCGCTGCGCCTCAAGCGCTCCGTGCAAAAGGGTCTCTCGGGCGGCCGCTAATTCCATAGCGAAAAAGACAGAGCCTATGGCCGTTTCTATCCTCCCGGCTGCAGCACGCGCTGCAGCGCCGCGTGCGTCTGCAGCGTGCGCCATGGCCCGGCCGCGACGATGCGGCCGGCCTCCAGCACCACGACGCGGTCGCACTGCCGCATGACGTGCACGTCGTGCGTCACCACCACGGCCGTGCTGTCCGTCGCGCGCAGATGCGACAGGATCTGATCGCGCGTCGCATGATCCAGCGCGGACGTCGGCTCGTCCAGCAGCCAGAGGCAGGCGCGGCGCGCAAACGCCCGCGCCCACTCGATCCGCTGCGCCTGTCCACCGCTGAGCGACGTCGACGTGCCCAGCCGCGTCGCGTACTGCGCCGGGAGCGCCTCGATAAACGCGTGCGCGCATGCCTGCTGCGCCGCCAGCACGAGCGCATCGTGGGCGATGGGCCGTCCCGCGGCGATGTTGTCCGCGACCGTCGCGGGGAAGAGCGTCGGATGCTGCGCGACGACAGCCAGCGACGAGCGCAGATGCGCCGAGTCCATCGCAGCGAGGCGGTGGTGGTCCATGTACACCGACCCTTGCTGCGGCTCGTACAGCCGCTGCAAGAGCGCCAGCAGCGTCGTCTTGCCACTCCCCGAGCGGCCCACGAGCGCGATCTTCTCGCCCGGCGTCACATGCAGGCTCACGTCCGTCAGCAGCGGCGCGGCGCCGTACGAAAACGACACATGCTCCAGCGACACATGCCCCCACGCCAGCTCGGGCGTCTCGGTGCCGTGCCAGTCACTCGCCGCCTCCTCCCGCAGCATCGCCAGGCGGCGCACGCGGCCCAGCGCCGGCAGGCACTGTCCGGCGACGGGCATCACCGACGCCGCACTCGCCGCATACGCCAGTGTGAACACGAGCGGACTCAGCACGTCCAACACACGGCGCACATCGTACGTGCCGAGCGTCAGCAGCACGGCGCCCAGCGCATACAGGACCGCCTCCGCCGTGTACATGATCGCATCGCCCAGGCCCGCGCCGCATGCCACCGCCGTCGCCGTGCGCAAGCCCGCGACATACGCACGCTCCGCGGCGCTCAGCGCCTCGGTCTCCAGCAGCGCATCGAGGCCCATCGCACGCACCGCGCGCTGCTGCCGCACATAGTCATACACACGCTCCGCGGCCGTCGTCCGCGCGTGCATCGCTGCGCCCTCGCGCCGCGCAAGCCATGCGCCATGCACGCCCTGCGCTACGACGCCCACCAGCAGCAGGGCGCACGCACACAGCGTCAGGTGCCAGCCACGCACGATAGACCACACGAGCGCCCCCAGCCCCATCGCCAGCAAGACCGCGCCCTGGCCGACCATCTCACTCACCAACAGCCGCGCATCGTCCGCCTCCTTGACGATATGCGCCGTCAGCGTACTGGGCGCCTCTTTGTCGTGGAACGTGCAGTCCTGCGCAAGCAGCATGCGCATGGCATGCAGCCTCACACGCTGCATCCAGTGCGTCGCCAGCATGTCCATCACCACGAGGCGCGCGCCCTTGCACAGGCCATCGGCGACCGCGAGACCCGCCGTCGCGCCCAGCAGGCCGCCCGCGAGCGGCGCGTGCTGAGCCACCGCCACAAGCACCTGCGTCAGGCACAGAGAAAACGCAGGCACGGTGATCCCCGACACGACGCACAGAAGCAGCGCGGCGCAGAACCACACACGCGACGGCAACGTACGCCACATCCACCCGAGCGCGTGCGGCAGCGAGAGCGGCTGCACAGGCGCATCGTCGATCGCCTCCGCCTTCTCATCGAGCAGCGCAGCAGGCGGCGCGCGAGCCACGTACGACGGCGGCCTTGCCTCGTACGACGTCGGCGCATACGACAGCGACCGCATCGGCCCATGCTCCACGACACGGCCGTCGGACATGACATGCACATACTCATCCGGGGCCACGAGCGACAGGTCATGCGTGATGATGATCGTCGTCTGGTCCTGACGCCACGCCTTGATCGCCGCGTGGATCGAAAGCGCTGTCGCATGATCCAGCGCAGACGTCGCCTCGTCCAGCACAAGCACCGGCGCATCCAACATGAGAGCACGCGCCAGGGCTACGCGCTGCTGCTGGCCACCACTGAGCGAGACGCCCCGCGTGCCGAGCATGGTGTCGAGGCCATGCGGCAGCGCACGCACGACAGACGTCAACTGCATCGCCGCACACACCGCCTCGAGTCGCTCCGGCGCCACGGGATGCGGCGCGAGATTCTCGCGCAGGCTCCGCTCCAGTATGAGCGGCTCCTGGCGGACACACACGACATGCGCACGGTATGCGGCACACGCGCGAATGTCGACGCCATCGATCAACACGCGGCCCTCAACAGGGTCGTACAGCCGCGCCACAACGGCCGCGATGGAGCTCTTGCCCGAGCCACTCGGGCCCACCAAGTACGTCGTGCCCTCCAGCTTCATCGACACGTCGCGCAACACACGCACATCCGGCCGCGCGGGATACGACAGGCTCACACGCTGCAGCGACAGGCGCCCCTGCACCGTCGGCAGCGGCTGCGGAGCAGGCGCGATCCTGCTCGTCGTCACGCAGCTGAGCCTTAGACGCTCCAGCCGCGACGCCGCTCCGACGCCACGCTCTAGCGCCGCTAGGCGCTGCAGAATCGTCTGCAGCTGGCTCATCGCCACGAGGCACGCAAGAAACGTGCTGAGCACGTCCGCCGCGTCAGCCTGGCCATGGCGCACCAGCACCATGCCGTAGCCAAAGCCCTGCAGAAAGGTCAAAAGACTCACCGCCGCGCCCAGCCCCAGCCGCACACCCAGCACCAGCGTCCAGCGCGAATGCCACCGACGGTACACGGCCGCACAGGCCGTCAGCGCGTCCATCTGAGCGCGCTCCCACGTGTACGCCTTGATGAGCTGGATCGCCGACAGGCACTTTTCCACCAGCGTCGATAGCTCACGCGTTTGCTGCCGCGTCCGCGCTTCGAGTGGCGCGGCCATAGCATCGCCCACGGCCGTGATGATCACGACGAGAGGAAGCGTAGCGTAGATGACCAGCGTAAGCTTCCACTGCCGCGTCAGCGAGTACACCGTCGATAGCAGCATCGTCGCGAGATGCCGCGCCATGCCTCCCACATGAATGCCCATAGCGAGACGCACGTCGTCCGTCTCACTCGCATACATCGTCAACAGGCCCGCTGCGCCCGTATCCGACTCGAGACTCATACCCAGGTCGAACCAGCTGACGTCCTTGCGCACAATCGCAGCTACGATCGAAGATCGCCAGGCGCGCGCGCCGCGCTCACCGATCACAAGCCACACGTACGTATCGAGCGCACGTAAGAGAAGCGCGGCGCCCGCCAGTCCCACGAGGCCCAGGCAGTCATCACGCATCGTGTCGAGGAGCACCGCCGACGCATCGACGCGGCTCGAGTCATACTCGCCCAACGCGCGAAACGCACGGCCCAGCACGTACGACATACTGATGGGAATGGCGCCACACGCCAGCGCCAGCACGATGCCAGGCACCATGAGCCCAAGTTCCGTCCAGCGCAGCGGTGCATACAGCCGCCGAAGAGAGCGGCGCAGTGGTGGCACCTGCATGCGCCAGGACGCCTCCGCCTCCTTCTCGGAGGACAGCGACACGGGACTCACCGATCGCTTCACCTCGGCATGCGTCGGGCCTGGTACATGCCAGCCAGGCGTGGACAGGCCACTGGATGGGATGGACACCTTTTCCGTGCAGTCATCCACATCCAGCGGGGCTGGGACGGTTGAGCAGCGCATGCGCAGCGCCAGCCGATCGCTCGACGGCCGGCATTGTTATAGGCACAGGCACCGCGCCGTTTCATTGTCCAGCCCAGGCTTCTTTGTTCGCACGCTCCACACAAAGAGACGCGCGTCGTGCATAGATAACACACCTCCATCGTCATGATACAGAACAGGCTATTTACAAGACATCTCGCGCCATACGGAACGACTCATTCACCTCATACGCCGGTACCTTCGCAGGATAGTCCCAGTCATGATAGCTGGGCATGGTCATGGGCATGGTACTGTACATGGGGGCGCCTGATATTGGGCTGTGCAGAGAGAGCTCCGACATGGACGTCGAGGGTGTGGGCCGTAGACTGGAGCCAAGCGAGTGAGGGGTGGTGATCGACAAGTTCGACGCATTCGTCGTCGAATAAAACGACGACCATGACACAGCAGGAGACGGGCCATACACGCCAGCCATGGCTGCCGCCGGATAGTACGGCGGCTGCGTCGCGATAGCCGTCATGCTCGGTGCCGGCGTCACGTTCTGCACAGCCGGCGCCGATCGCTGCGACGGCATAGACGACCGAGCTAGCGAGCGCGACCAACGCTGCATGCTGCTAGCGCTCCACTCATGGCTCTCAGAGCGGTGGTGCCGCGACATGGGCATACCGCTGCTAGAATAGGCCCAGTAATCAGGGCGCAGACTAAGACACCGTCTGTGCGTCCTGCGACGCGCAGCGGGCGAGCCTGACGACTTGCCCGCAGGTGAGCGAGTGGGCGTGCTGCTCGTGCTAGCCGCGGGCACGGAAAGACGCGTTCGCTTCAAGTCATCGAGCGACACGCTCGGAGCACCGTACCGTTCTAGCTCCAACGCAAAGGCACTCAGCTCCTCGGACGACACACGCAAGTCCAAGTCCAAGTACATAAATAGCTCGCGCTCCATTTGATTCACTTCGTGCAGCGAGAACAAGCTCTGGCTGACAATCACCCATGATTTGTTATTGTAGGCATCATCACACAGCATTTTACACGCCAGCATAAACGACGAAATAAACAGCCGGTGGCCTGAGGACCCACGGGCCACGGGATATTGCGTCTTGAGACGCTTGAGAAGGAGTAGGGCAAAGTACACCACCGCCATAGGCAAACGAGTTCGATACAAGGCATACGCGACAAAGTATGACAGGCGCGGCGCATGCCTCGTCTGGGACGAGGGGCTTTCAACAGCAGCTGCCATAGAATCTTGCGTACAAGAAAAGAGCGCCATGATCATCCGCTCAATGGCTTCAGAGATCTGGCGATGACCATAATAGCGGTCCTCGAGCATAGCATGGTCCGACACACTCTTGGGGATGCGCATATCTTGCGACTCCAGCTGAGGTGTGGCAGGCGCAGGGGATGCAGCAGAGGCAGTTGCCCCGGGTGAAATATAGCTGGCCATACTACAATGGACAGGAGGCGACACCGACGCACGAAAATGTGTCAATGTAGGTGACAGTGACGCGAAACAAGGGTTGTTGTGGTGGCGAGTGTTGGCACGCTGAGGCCGCCGAATTCGTTCACAATCTTCTCATTTGGCTGTCGTCCTGCCACCCTGTCTGACAGACATGCAGCCTACGTTCCTGGCATGTACCCTCCACATCACAGCCGATTGCGGTGCTCTACCGAGTTTTTTTGCTGAGTCATCTATGCATCATGACCTCCTTGCATGCCTGTCAGCCATTGAGCGGGCTCGACTCGTTCCGGTTTCGTCAGAAAAATCGAGGGTGGAGAGCCATGGCCCTGGCGGTGTCGCACACCTGCATGTGATCGAGATTGGCATGCACAGCAACATTGCGTTTTGTACGCATGCATACAACCCCACAAATGTGCCGGCCATGTTGGTGTCGAGCCGTGCCATTCTCGTAGGATACCTCACCGGCATGCGCATGAACCGCACATAGCTTATTTGCGCCGCATATTAATTCCAAGCACGTGGCTAATGGAAGGGAGAGTGCCAGACCCAAGGGTGTCAGTGTGGAAGTGGGCGGGTCCCAGAGCTTGAGGCAGGGCTTGATGCGCTCGCTAGAGCCATCCTCCCTCTCAAGTTTCAGGCACGCTAGCGCTATGCTTTCAGAACAGATGTCGTCCATACCCGTCATACATCACGATCTACTGGAAAATACGGGCATGATTTTCTGAATGGATCATGACATGACAGCTTCAAATAGATGGGTAGGAGAAGCAAAGGCGTCATGTCCCTCTTTTGACGTATGCGTTGTCGCTGTCATACTCCTGCCGCGTGTTCTCTCGGAATAGACGCGCTACTGGAAGGGGAATGAAATGCTTTGATCGATCGACGTGTACTATACGTTGTGATGTGACACTCTCTGGGTCGATAGCGCATGGCTAAGTGAGTGTGAACATATGGTTTCATGCTGCCATGATTTCGTACCATGTTATCATAGGGATGCGTGATACGTTGCATGTTGCGCGCGAAATTGTGCCGCCCATAAATGTGGCCGAATTTTATCCTCGCACGATCCACTTCACTTCGGTGCCAATTGAACCTACACTTTGAACATATCCTCTGTTCCATCGCTTGGCTGTTGCCTGCGACAAACAATGTGTGCTCGCGCTGGACAGATTGGCATGTCTCAGACCCATCTGATGTGCACCATGCAGCCAAAGATGAGGCAGTCTTTTCATCTCAACTCTTTATGACCATCGAAGCAAGGTGAATGGCAATGAAAAGTATGGCAGGGTCTTGCATCTATGGTAGAGGCGTTAACCTGCAAGGTAAAGTCCATCATGACCTTTTGTAAAGTGACATGGTATCACGTACGCGCCACCCATCAGCAAGAACCAAAGGCGAAATCCAATGGGAGACAATGATGATTTGCGCAGCTTTACGCCAAGATCACGCATAGCGAAACGCATATCCCCATGCATCAGCCTCTGGGCTCTTCCCAGGCTTTCAGCCACAAGCAATTCTACAGCTGCCACCGCGCTGCAAAGCTACTGCGCAAGTAGGCCAAGCTGCAAGAGCTCTAGATCCGTGAATCGACTAAGGTACAGCGCAGCATGATCCCATCCCATGCGTGCATGGACGGCTTGATGCGCTGTCTTGCTGATAAAAAAGGTGACACTGCCACCAGAGAGAAAATTGGAACGACAAGTCTTGCGCTTTGTACTTCTTGGCTGATTCTATAATCGATATCTTTGGGCATGCCGTCTTTCTGGCGCCCTGTCTCTATGCGGACATGCTAGCGCCGTGTTGATGCACAAAGTGGCAAGGCGCTTGCCACGTTCTTGATACCTTGAATGCCTCGTGCCCCGATAACGCTTCCTCCATACGAGCGTATCTCTGTCCTCTACCGCTTGGCAACTTCTGACAGAGGTCGCGTAATCAAGTTGTTGCCCCGTGATACTTGCAACGAGACGCCCGTTTCGTGATATCTTTCTCTCATCGCTCATTTGTAGCGCCACATAATCGATGTTACGGCCATGTTCATGTAGGTTTGCGTGGTGAGCATATCACTAGCACTGCCATGGTTTCTTGAGCCTAGGTCTCCACCGGTGGGTCTGTGCACGTAGGCCATATCCATCGTCACCCATCACGTGACGCAACGCAACGCCTGCCATGCGGCATCGAAGGAGCTTCTTCTCTGCCCGTTGGTTTATGCGGACGCGCGATATCAAGCAATGGCTCCGCGCTGCCGACTCGGCAGAAGCAGAGTCTCCGTATGATTCAGACGATGAGATGGCTCCTGACCATGAAGAGCCGGCTCGTCCCTCTATCATGGAGGAAGCAGAATCTGATTGGGACGCATTCATATCATGTACGGCCTCGTTGCTCCACGAGACCAAATCCAAAAGGCGTCATAAATTCGTCAATGAAACCATTCCTATGGTGGCGAACGACCCAGAGACTACGTCCTCGGAGCGCGTGGCACTGTATAAACTCCTTCTTGAGGCCTCTTTTTGGCACACGGACTTGAATACGCGTTTCTATCTCGTCCAAGCTGGCTATGTGTTGCTGGAAGCAGACACAGCATCAGCGCCACCCAAGCCATGCTCTAGCATGCTGGTGGAAGAAGCTGTGCATGCACTGGAAGCTGAGACGGAGAGACTGACGCGTCCCGACCTGTGCTACACCACAACGCGCATACAACTCGAGACGCTGTATGCTTGGCTGCACTATGTACTTACCGTTGTGATAAGGGGTGATCATGCAGAACTCAAGAAGGAAAAGGCATTCATTGAGCTCGTGAGAATGCGTGCACGAGTCTATGGCACACACATGGCCCTACGATTCCCATGGTTGCAACTGTTCCATTGCATTATGACGAAGCACAGGGCATGGGAGGAGGATCTCTCAAATACATCTTTGATCATACATGTGGCACTGACCATTCAAGCACCTGATGCATGGGGCGCCTTTCTCCTGCAAGAGCGCATCTTGTCCAGCGCGCATTTTACCAAGGAACCCTACAAACAGGCCGCCCATGAATTTATTGATGGTGTCAAGGCACCTGTGCTGCAGTATTACACAACCCATGTGATATGCTCCAAGACGCCTGTGCCGCGCGCTGTGCGCGATGCCATTGCACACCCATGGCTATACTTCTTTGACGAATGTGTGTCACAAGCCGACCTTGATGAACATGTCCTGCCCTCGCTCCAGAAAATGCTTCTCCGCTCGCCAGAGACGGCGTTCTTGGACTTTGGATTTCTGTGCTCACGCGTCAACGTGGACAAGGCCGGCATGCTCTCGCGGTTCCAAAATGCGATTCTGTCGTCTTTGGCTTCATCGAACCTTTCCACAAGGGAGGCCGTGCTGACGATACGTGATACCAATTCGCGGTACCAACGCCCGAGGCGGCTTTTGTGGCATGATGATTTGGTCTTCTTTATCGAGGCGCTTTGTAAGAGTATCAAGCCGGGCGATGTGCGTTCTGAAGAGCAGCGCTTGGCGCAGTACTTTTTGATGAAGCGGATCCTTGCGTCTCCGAAGAACAGTCCTGCCCTGTTAACGTGCATGGCGCCCATCATCCAGAAGGAAACGCAGCCGACCAGTGTAAAGGCGTCCATTGATGCCATCTTCAAGCATGTCAAGTACCTGCTCGATCAGGACGAGGAAGTTCCACCGGTCTTTGTCAAGGCGCTGCTCAGCAAGACCCATTCGCCGAAAGCACCGATACGAGCTGCCGCCCTCTGTGGCATTTATCCGGCTTTGTGCCTGCTGTCTCCCGGATGGACAACTCGAGCATCTCAGGGCGAGTGTCGGGTGCGCCTTTTCAAGGAGCTCGTGCCATCCCTGGGCACGAGCATCCAGTCGGCCCAGACGGGCGCACTTACTTCACTTGAAGCGGCGCTGGAAGGATGCGTCGCTGTGGCTCTTATTTGGGGTCCCTTGGGGCCAGGCCACCCACTGCATGCTGAGGCTGCATCGCTCGCCCCGCTGGATGCGCTCTTGGCGGCGGGCAGCAAACCGTCGTTCCTGCTGAACGAAAAGGTGGCGCACAAGATGGGGGAGCATGACCTCATGCATTGGCATGCGAATGCCTTGAGCTTTGTACTGACGCGCCAGCCGATCCAAAAGCTGCACGACAAGGACGTGCATGCGCATGTGCTGGCGTTGCTTCGCGGCTATGTGCATCACAGTGCGTACGTGGGCAAGGAAAATTACATGCCCAAGCTCGTCAGCTCTGCGCAAGATCAGGTGAAGTATATCCTCGAACACATACGCTCGCATGACACCTATCTGGCCCTGGACTTGGCGAAGCAAGTGCTGGGCTCGGAGAACGATGTGGCGCCCAAAGTGGTGCAGAAGCTGCTCATGGCCGTCCGGACGGAAGATCGTGTGCCCGATATGATTGTGCTCGCGCACGCTCCGCAGCTGCTGGGTCTGAGTGACTCCTTTTTCGTGCCGCTGTACCGTGTCATGGACGCTGAATTTGACTTGCTCGATCCGCCCGAAGTCATCACGCAGCATGTCGACCACATGCTGCGCCTCATCTACGATGCGCATGCGGATCCAGCGTGGCGCGCGTCGGCAGAGGCGGCCCTGTCGACTGTGGCCCTTATTGCGCCGGAACTTGTGCTGCCGCGTGTGTGCGGCGATATCGTGCGCCATCTGTCGGTCCAGTCCCTCGAGGCATGGTCCGCACAGGACGTGGCTATTTGGCGCGCGCCTGGTGACAAGCCGTATGTCGATGTGCTGGCGTCGCACAAGAGCCAGCAGCCGCTGGACAAGGGACGCACGACGAGTATGGATCAGTGGGATGCCGAGGTGCGTGCCTCGATCGCTGCGAAAAAGGCGGCCTCGGCGCCCAAGACGCTGTCCAAGCAGGACCAGGCGGCGGTCGATGCTCAACTCGCGCGTGAGTGCGAGATACGTGACTCGATCGAGCGGGAGCGAACGCACGTGCTGCTGGCCTTGCGCCGCGTACGCACGGTGCTACGTGTGCCTGTGCCTGACACCGCCACGCACATGTTCCGCCTCACCATGGCCGTGTGGACGTGTCTGAAGAGCGAGCGTGCGCGCTCGCTGGGTGTGACGGAGGAAGTTGTGCACACGCTGCAGGCGCTGTCGCAGGCGTGTGAGGCGCGTGCGAAGGTCGTGTGTGGCTTTATCTACAGCGCCATGCTGCGCGACGTGGATGCAGCGCTCGTGCCGCTGGACTACGCGCTCGAGTCCGGCGAGGAGATCGAGCTGCGGATCCTGTACCAGCTGCGCTTCCTGGTCGACGCCGCTCCGCTCGAGCTGGGCTCGTGTGGCTTTGTGGTGCCATGGCTCGTGCATCTGGTCGATCAGAGCCGTCTGGGCGGTGACGAGGCGCAAGATGACCGGGTCGTCGAGCGGCTCCAGCTGGCCGTCGATACGTTCGCTGCGCATGCCGTGTACGGCGCCGACACGGCGTTCCCTCGTGCCGAGACGGTGCGTGCCCTGCTCGTGGTCCTGCGTCGCATGCCTATGCTGGTGCACGACAGTGTAGCGGCGCTGCGTGCGTTTGGCGAGATGATCTCGCATACGCACGAGGGGCAGTATGCGCTGATTATGCAGCTGCTCGAGGCGTGCCTGTCCGAGGAGCGCCGTGAGCGCGATGGGGCGTTGCAGTGCCTTGTGCCGCTGGACTTGACGGAGCTCGAGTTCTCGCCTGCGCTGTGGCTCGCGATGCATTCGGACTTGGCGCCTCTGGCCTCGCAGATCTGGACGGAGAATGCGCTCGATGTGCCGTCGACGTACGTGTCGTCGCTCGTTCCGCTTCTCCGGCATGCGCATGCGTACGTGCGGACGAGCGCCGCGCGCGCCGTGGGCGCGGCGTGTGCGCTGCATCCTGACACGCTCGGTGCGCTTCTCGAGGCGCTTCGGATGCTGTACCATGCGGAGAACTACTCGCTGGCGCCCGAGTACGACCAGTTCGGCATGGTGATTGAGTCGACGCTTGGCCGCGAGGACCCGTGGCATGTGCGCGTGGCTGTGGCGCGCGCGATCGAGGCGAGTGCGCCGTCGTTCCGTGCCGCTGACGTCGTGCCGTTCTTTGTGTTTGCGCTGCAGCCGGGCACGGCGCTGAGTGATCGACATGAGGCGGTGCGGCATGCGATGCTCGAGGCGTCGTCGGCTGTGATTGATGCGCGTGGCGACGATGTGCTGTCGGAGCTGCTGTCGCAGCTCGAAGCGAGTCTCGAGAGCGAGCATGACGCCGTGACGGAGGCGGCCGTCGTGCTGCTGGGCCGTGCGGCGCGCTACCTGCCCGCGGACAGTGCGCACGTCCGACGCGTCGTCGAGCGTCTCTTGTCGGCGCTGCGCACGCCGAGTGAGCTGGTGCAGGAGGCGGTGGCGTCGTGCCTGCCGGCGCTCGTGCGTGCGTCCGCGGCCGCGAAGGACGTGCCGAGCATTGTCGACCGCCTGTTTGTCGACCTCCTGCATGGCGACAAGTATGCGACGCGCCGCGGCGCCGCGTACGGCCTCGCGGGCGTCGTGAAGGGGCGCGGCGTGAGTGCGATCCGCGAGCTGCGGATCCTCGCGCGTCTGTCGGAGGCCGCGCACGACACGAGCACGACGACGACGCGCCAGGGCGCGCTGTTTGCGTACGAGCTGCTGGCGAGCACGCTGCATGTCCTGCTGGAGCCGTATGTCGACGGCATTCTCGCCGACCTGCTCCTGTGCTTCGGCGACACGCACGCGGATGTGCGTGAGGCGACGCAGGACGCGGCGCGTGTGCTGATGCGGAGTCTGAGTGGGCAGTGCCTCAAGCTGATTCTGCCGTCGCTGCTCGACGGGCTCGACGAGAAGCAGTGGCGCACGAAGAAGGGCGCCGTCGAGCTGCTGGGCGCGATGGCGTTCTGTGCGCCGCGGCAGCTCTCGGCGGCGCTCCCGACCATCATTCCGCGTCTGAGCGAGGTGCTGACGGACTCGCATCGCCAGGTGAGCGCCGCGGCGAATCAGAGTCTGAAGCAGTTCGGCGAGGTCATCCACAACCCCGAGATCCACGCGCTTGTGCCGTCGATCCTCAAGGCGCTCGTCGACCCGAACGCCAAGACGGCGCTCGCGCTCAAGGGCCTGCTCAGGACCAAGTTTGTGCACTACATCGATGCGCCGTCGCTCGCGCTGATTGCGCCGATCATCGAGCGCGGCCTGCGTGAGCGCACGGTGCTGCTGCAGAAGCAGGCGGCGCAGATCGTCGGGCACCTGGCGTCGCTGACGGACGCGCGCGACTACGTGCCGTACCTGGCCAAGCTCACGCCGCTCGTGCGTGTCGTGCTCGTGTCGCCCGTGCCCGATGCGCGCGGCGTCGCCGCCAAGGCGCTCGGCACGCTCGTCGAGCGGCTGGGCGAAGTGCACTTTGTCGACCTCGTCCCGTCGCTCCTGCAGGTGCTGCGCACCGACGCGACGGGCGTGGACCGCCACGGCGCCGCGCAGGGCCTCGCCGAGGTGCTCGCCGGTCTCGGCATGGAGCGCATGGAGCGCCTCCTGCCGACGATCATCGAAAACACGCAGGACAGCACGCCGTACGTGCGCGAAGGCCACCTCGCGCTGCTCATCTACCTGCCGGCGACGTTCGGCGCGCGCTTCCTCCCGCATCTCCAGCGCATCGTGCCGCCGATCGTCGCGAGCATGGCCGACGACATCGAGTCCGTGCGCGAGGCGAGTCTCCGCGCCGGCCGCATGCTGATCACGAACTACACGCAGCGCTCCGTCGATCTCCTCCTGCCGCAGCTCGAGCCGCGCCTCTTCGACACGCGGCACCGCGTGCGTCTCTCGGCGCTGCAGCTCACGGCCGACATGCTCTTCCGCGTGAGCGGCATCTCCGGCAAGGCCGAGGTCGAGAACGAGGCGGACGACGAGACGGACGAGGCCGCCGTCGCGGCCTCGTCCGTCCAGCGCACGCTCGTCCACGCCCTCGGCGCCGAGCGCCGCGCGCGCATCCTCGCGAGCATCTTTATCCTCCGCCAGGACCCCAGCATGCCCGTGCGCCAGACGGCCGCCCACACGTGGAAGGCGCTCGTCCACAACACGCCCCGCACCGCGCGCGAAGTGCTCCCCGTCATGCTCGACATCCTGCTCAGCAGCTCGCTCGCGTCCGACGACGCCGAGCAGCGCGAGATGGCCGGCCGCACGCTCGGCGAACTCGTCCGCAAACTCGGCGAAAAGATCCTCAGCGAGACCGTGCCGATCCTCAGCGAGCGCGCGACGCACGCGCCCAAGGCCTCCGTCCGCGCCGGCGTGTGCCGCGCCGTCACCGACGTTTTGTCGAACGCGACCAAGACGCAGCTCGAGGACCACGAAGACGCGCTCATCGGCGTCGTGCGCCACGCCCTCGGCGACGCCGCGCCCGACGTCCGCGCGGCGGCCGCACACGCCCTCGACGCGATGCAGGCGCATCTCGGCACGCACGCGATCGACGCCACGATCCCCACGCTCCTCGAGGCACTCGACGACGAGCGCGCGCCCACGGCCCTCGCGGCGCTCACGGAAGTCGTGCGCACGCAGCCCGACATCGTCTTCCCCGTCGTCGTCCCGACGCTCGCACACGTGCCCGTGTCGGCCTCGCACGCCGCGGCGCTCGTCGCCCTGCTGCCCGTCGCCGGCGCCGCGCTGCCGCCGCAGATCAGCGTCATCCTCAGCAGCTTGGCCGCCTCGTGCGACGACGAGACGCAGGTCAGGTACGACGTCGCCGACGCGCTCTTCGAGGCCATCACAGGCGTCGACGCCCTGCACCAGTGCGTCCTCCAGCTCCTCGGCTGGCTCAGTGCCCGCTCGCCGACGCGCCAGGCACTCGCCTGCCACCTGTTCGTGCACTTCAGCCAGCGCGTGACCGTGCCGTGGACCGACTACGAAGTCGACTTTGTGCGCAAACTCGTCTCGCTCTACGAGCACACCGAGGAGCGCGTCTTTGCCGCCGCGCGCTCCGCCCTCGATGCGTGCCTGCACGCCATCCCCAAGGAGCACTGGGGCGACCTCGTCGTGCCCCTGCGCCGCGCCATCGAGTCGACCGGCGCGCCGTCGACGCCCCTCGCCGGCCTGTGCCAGCATCGCGGCGCATCGCCGTTCGTGCCCGTGCTCCTGCACGGCCTGCTCCAGGGCACCGCCGAGCAGCGCGAGCAGGGCGCCCTGGGCCTCGCTGACCTCGTCGAAAAGACGACGCCCGACGCCCTCAAGCCGTTCATCACGGCCATGGTCGGCCCGCTCATCCGTCTGTGCGGCGACCGCCACGCGCCCCCCGTCAAAATGGCGATCCTCACGTCGCTGCACACGATGGTGCAGCGCGTGCCGCTCCTCGTCCGCCCCTTTTATCCACAGCTGCAGCGCTCGTTCCAAAAGGCCCTCTCAGACCCCGCCAGCGCCACAGTGCGCTCACAGGCCGCCCACGCCCTCGGCCGCCTCATGGGCCTGCAAACGCGCGTCGAAGGCGTCGTCAACGAGCTCGTAAGCACCCTCCATCGCGCCCTCGCCGAGCCCGATGACACGGCCGACGCAGCCGCGACGGCCCTCGCCTGCCTCCTCACGCATGTGCCGCACGACAAGCTCAGCGACGGCGCGCGCGCCTCGATCGCAGCGTGCCTACACGACGCCTTCCATGCCGACGAAGAGCCGCGCGAAGCCCTCAAAAAGGCCCTCGCCGACGTCCTCGCCGCGCTCGTCCGCTTCGATGCGCACGCCGCCGAGCCCCTCCTGTCGGCGCAAGTCCTGCTGCCCGCGCCCGTCGACGTCCACCTGGCCGCCCTGTGCCTCCGCGCCTGCATGGAGCAGGCCCCCGACGCGCTCTACGCTATCGCTCGGCCCCCGTCGCTCGTGTCGCAACTCACCGCGGCCTGGCTCAGCGAGGCGCCGTCCGTCGCCCGCGCCGCCCGCGAAACGCGCGAGATGCTCCGTCGCTCACGCCCATGGAACACGGACGACACCGTCCTGTCCGCCCTCTAACTATACTACAAAAAACCCGTCTCCCGTAGCGAGTTTTGCAAAATCGTCTCCTTCACGGCAGCAAACACGAGCCTGATATTCGTCGTGTCCGTCGCTTGCGTAATGTGCGGGTAGATGCACAGCTTCGAATGATTGACCTGCATGAAGCGCCAGAGAATGTACTTGGCAGCCTTGTTCACATCATCGCCCCCCGTATACTCAGGAAAGTAGTCCGACAGCGGGCGCCGCGCCAGCTTTTGCTTGAAAATGTCAATTTTGTTCAGAAACAGAATGATCGAAGACCGCTGGAACCAGCGGCTGTTGATGATACTCTCAAACAGCACCAGGCTCTCAGCCATGCGATTCTGATGGCTGTCCTCCAACAGCACCTGGTCATACTCGCTCAGAGCCACGCAAAAGATCACCGAGGTCACCGCGTCAAAGCAGTGGATCCACTTGTTCCGCTCCGACCGCTGTCCCCCCACATCGACCAGATGGATCGCGAGGCCACGTCCCATCTCGAATCGCGTCTCAGAAATGCCCACCGTCTTCGAGCGCGCATGCAGCACATCCTCCTGCGTCGGAATATACGAGTCCATGGCAATGCGCGGCGCCGCATCCAGAAAATAGCCCGCATTGTCCATCATGTAAAACTCACTCCGGCGCTCCAACAACCGCGGGATGATCGGGTCCGTCCACAGCGTCTGAATCAGCTCGCCAATCTCAGGCGGAAGAAACGCATTCGCATCAGCAGGCACCTCATACTGCGTCAACACATCAGCCGCCTCCCGACTCTCCAAGCGCTCCGGCTCCATGCCCAGCAGACGAAGCGCCAACGCAATCGCACGCACCGAGTCGATCAAGTTCTTGATCACGGTCAGGCGGAACATGTACAGCTCCTGCTTCGAGTACCCATTCTGGTGGATAATCTTCATCTGCTTGACAATCGTCGTCTTCCCCGACTCCCCACTGCCCAACAGAAGCAGCTTGTACTCCCGAAACTCATGCCGACTCACCTCCGAAATGTGCTTGTCAATCTCCGCACTGCGCTGCCGAGGATCCCAGTCCTCCTCGTTGCTTATGGGCGCCGATCGACACAGACCCATAGCGCTCAGTGCTGTGAGTACAAGAGGAAGCGAAAGAGCACCTCCGCTCCCACGATCCAGGTAGTTCGTACCTTGCTTTGTTTCGCCTGTGCCCGCCTGGCTTCGTTCCTCCACATACACTCACCAACCACATCCAGCGCCGCTGGGCCCAAGACAAAGAAACATCGGGCCCGATGCACGGAGCTCGCACGACAAAGAACTCTACCCACACCTAGCATCACTACAGTCGACTCTTCTCCATAAAGTCCAAGACCGACTGGTCCTGCTTCGGGAAAACCGCGCCCGTGTGGTTGTGCAAGGCGGACAAGTCCACCATGCTCGGCACAAGTTCTTCGATGGACCTCGCGCCAATGAGCCGCATGTTCATCTCCAGCTCATCACGCAGCAAGTTGATCGCATGGATAACGCCGTCCACACCATAAGCAGAGTACGCGTACAGGAACGGACGGCCAATGCCCACGGCCGTCGCACCCATCGCAAGGGCCTTCAGAATGTCCGTGCCCCGACGGAAGCCACCATCCACCATCACCTGGAACGCCGGGTTCGGGAACGAGCCACGCTTGCGCAGCTCACGCATCACCTCCTCCAATACCTCGACACCGGAGCGAGCAAAGTCAAGCTGTCGGCCGCCGTGGTTCGACAGCACAACGCCGGCCAGACCCATCTCGTAGGCCTGCACGGCATCTTCCCACGTCTGGACACCCTTCAGCAGGATCGGAAGACGCGTCTGGCGCTTCATCCACAAGACATCATCCCAGTCAAAGCTCGGGTCAATGAACGACGTGATCGCACGAGCCGCTCCTTCATCACGCTTCTCGACATGGCCGCCCTGCACGTTGGATCCTTCGTCCACAAAGTGCATCCGCATATCCTGCTCACGACGTCCCAGCTGCGGAGCATCCACCGTGACAAAGATAGCCTTCACGTTCGTCTCCTCGGCACGGCGCAGCATGTTTGCCACCACATTCCGGTCCGTGCTCACATACAGCTGAAAGAACTGCGCCGGCCCACCTTCTTGGTTTCGCGCGTCAATGATCTCGTCGAACGAGACGGACGACAGCGTGGGAATCATCTGGATCAGGCCCGTCTTGGCAGCAGCCCGCGTCAAGTTGAGCTCACCGTCTGGGTGTCCCATGCGACCCAAGGCCGTCGCCGTGATGTAGAATGGAAGCGCCGACGGGATGCCCAGGATCTTCGTGCTCGGATCCACGTAGCGAACGTTTCGCAGGATACGTGGACGGAGCCAAATTCGTCGAAACACGGCCCTGTTCTCATGGTATGTCTCCAAATCGTCAGCTGCAGAAGAGTAGTAGGCCCAGGCCTCCGGAGAAAGCACCTTGGAAGCCACAAGCTCCAAGTCCCCCAAGTTCAAGCACTTCGACATGGGCGGAAGCATGGCAAGACGTTCTTTCCGCTTGCGTTCCTCCTCCTCCTCCGCCTTCTTGTACTCGACAGGCAGTGTGCTGCTGTCAAAGTCACCTTTACAATGTTCGGGTGACAGGCTGTTCTCAATCGTGCCCTTCGGGTGAATCGTGTCAAACAGCTTCGTAGCATCCTTGCCGGCTTGCTTGACAATCACGCCAGAACCGCCAGGGTGCTCAGGCAAAAATCCGGTAAGATCATATACCTTTCCATACAAGATTACCCAACAGTCCTTAGCATGGTTGTGCTTCGAAACTTCCTCGTACGTGATGTTGCCCATGGTGTGTCGGCGCACCGGAAGGCGGTATGACGTCCCTGTCGGGGGCGTTGCGAGCTAATCCTACGCCGCCCATCCGGCCGAAGGCACGTGCTGCCTTAGCCACGTGGCTCTCTGGGTCGATGCGGGTGGATCGTTGATCGACACGACCTTGCCATACAACGCACGGTGATGTTGCATGGGCTGGACCTTCTGCGACAGCAATACAAAAAGTATGCCGAGCAACGGGGCCTCCATTCATCACCATCAGCTACTATCACTGTGCTGAGTGAGCGCCTCTGCGACCCCACCCAATCACGCGACAACCAGCGCGCCACTGTCTTATCCCTGAAATCGCTGGTGCGAGATCATGCGGACCAAGTGAGCGAGCATGCTCTTGTGCCGCTTTTGAATTGGATCAAGACAAAATCGAATGAAGGAGACGAAGAGACGCTCCGTGCAGCCGTGGAATGCTGTCTGGCACTCTGCCAAGCCACTTCCGACGATCCACGCACCAGGGCCCGTGCCTCCCAAAACATGTCGCGCCTACTCGAAGAGAAAGATGCTCTCCTCACTCTTCTCACACTTCTATCATTATCTCATGGTTTCTATACGCGCTTTGGGGCCTTACAGCTGCTTGTGCTACTAGTGGAGCATCGTCGTCTCGAGGTACAAGATTACGTACTTACGGCTCCAGGCGGATCCAGCTCCGTGCTCCAGTGCTTGGAAGCCGCACCCAGCTCTAGCACGGAAATTATTCGAAACGAGGCGCTGCTTCTTTTGCCCCAGCTCGTGAGGGACAATGCAGATATTCAGAAGATTGTTGCATTTGAAGGCGCCTTTGAACGCTTACTCGATATCATTGTACAGGAAGGTCGAATTGAAGGCGGCGTCGTCGTACAGGACGCTTTGGATGGACTGGAAGCACTCCTGCTACAGAATGTATCTAACCAAAACTACTTCCGCGAAACGCTGAGTATCCCTCTCTTGGGCCCGCTCTTGTTTTATCCACCACCGATACCGCCGCAAGCGCCTGAACATACTCGTCAAGAGTATGCGACACATCAGCGTGCATTCTTGCTCCAAGAATGGGACGAGCAAAAGCTGACGAATGCCCAAATTCTCCTCCGATGTATCCGTCACCTAATTGACGGCCAGGGCGATGGACACAAGTCGAATCGGCTTGCCATGTGTAAGACGGGTCTGGCTGAAGCACTGGTGCAGCTGTCGATGGCAAGTCTTGCGCCCCCCGCGCTCAAGTCAGATACCTTGCATGTGATTGCCGCCCTTCTTCGCGGCTCACGCGAAGCTCAAGAGATGATGAGTGCCATGGTGATCACGCCTGTGTCCGTTCGACCATCGACAGAGCCAGGAGATGGACTACCACCGATGGAGCTGACATGGGAAGCTCCTCAGCCTGCGATGCTTCGCCTCATTTCTATGGCTGTTCGTGGTCCGATACCATCTGCGGATACGGACATGGCTCTCCGTGTACGATGCGCTGCTCTCCAGGCCGTCGAAGCTCTGATCGAGCAAAACATGGATATCCGCATGACACTTTGGCATGCTTTTGTTGCTGCCCCAACACCAGATCAGACAGACAACGACTCGGCGGGGCTGCTGCTGAATAGCGTCGCACATCTACCGAGCACCACGCTTGTGGCCTCCAACAAAGTGCCACAGCACCGATTTGACCCATACCAGCACTTGTTTGCTGCTACAATACTTGGCTATATCCTGTATGGAAGCGAGACGTCCAAAGAGTTTGCTAGACGCGTATGTCTCAACGAGGAAGGTCGCTGCGTGGCCGATGCTCGCGTGCCCAGCGCTACAGACGATGATGAACCTGCGACGCTGGTGCATGTCGTCGTGGGCAACCTGGCCATGGCCCTTCGTGAACACGCCGATGCCGTGCGTCGCGAGCGTGCAGCTCAGATCAGCGACTCGAACACCTCGGCTGATTGGAACAAAGTCATTGTTGGGTACTTGACCTTGCTGTGCGTCTGGCTGTGGCAGAGTCCACCGAGTATTGCTGACCTGCTGTCTGAAAGCGCCAATCTACAGGTGCTGATTCAGCCAGCAGCACAAACAACGGGCGTTGACCCTCTGATTCAAGGCTTGTCGGCCTTCGTCCTAGGGACGGCGTACGAATTCAATGCGCTCCAGGCGACGTCTGACCAGTCAGACGAAGTACTTACGCGTCAGGCCATGCACCCCATCCTGCATTCCCGCATTGGCGCCGATCAATTTAGCACCCGCATCCAAGCTGTCAAGAATGATGCCCGATTTGCTGCGTGTGCTCCAGAGACGCTGGAAATGGTCGGTAAACCACAGGCACATACGGCAGGCAGAACGGTGTCACCCGACATTTGGTTTACCTGGCCTTTTGTGGAGTTCTGGAAAGACAATTACGTGCGCATCCAAAAGTCGATTCTTCAAGCTCCCGAGGCCTCGGCGGCATCAGAATCTGAACCGTCCGCGGAACTGCTCGATGCGCGCCAGCGTCTTATGACCATGGAAGCACAACTCGCGCGCGCACAAGCTGATGCTGGCATGGTCGAGACGCTCCGCGAGAACCTTGCGCAGGCACAGGAGGCTGCCTCTATGGCACAGAAGGAACATGCCGCTTCTCAAGCTGCTCGCGAGGCCGCACAACGCGAATTAGAGGCCGCACACCAGGTGCAAAACACTCTCGAGAATGAATGGAAGGCAGAAAAGGATGCATTGCGTGCAGAGCACGCCCTTGCCTTGGACGCTCATGAGAAGACGAAAGCACAACTGGCGTCAGTCAGTGCTGATATGGAGACGCTGCGTGCCCAGCTGGCCAACAACAGCGGCACAGATGAAGCACAAGTAGCCGTATCACAGCGTGCTCTCGAAGCTGCGCGCCAAGAGACGGCTACTGAGCAGGCACATGTGGCTCATCTGCAGCTCACGATTCAGCAGCATGACGAACATGTCCATGCACTCCAATCGCGTGTTGCTAGCTTGGAGCAGGAAGTGTCCGAGGCTCGCGCGGCATCAGCATCGTCACAAGACGATGAGCGAATCAAAGCACTGCAGATGGAGAATGAAGACCTACTCGTGTTACTAGATGAGCTGATGCAAAAGAGAAAGAGTGACAAGGCCAAAATGCGTAACGCTGGCTGGGACGTGAGTGACGACGAAGATGATGAGGACATAGCCTAAGCAAGTAGCGACCATGGATCGCGTTTTCGCGCAGCTTTTTGGGCGGCGGGTATGAAAAGCTCCACGTCAGAGTCGCTGTCTGGTGAAGCGGTGCGATTCCCAACCTCGTTGGGGAGGCGCGAGGCGCTCGGTGATAGAGGCGCATCGTCCACATCGCTATCGGCCATGGGCTCGACCACCGAGTGTGAAGGTGGTCGGGGATGCCGAGGCGTCTCTGTTACGAGCGTTTTAACAGGAGACGAAACCCATCGACTGGCCGGGCGTTTGCGTTTCGAGGTTCGCGCTGGTGGTGGTGGTGGCGGCTGTATCATATGCGACTGAGTGCGAACGAGACGACGAGACATGTGCACTTGATTTGGAGAGCGCACGGAATGGGGCCATGGTCGGCGTTTTTCGGTGCGTTCGGCGTTGAGAATAGGATGGGATTCGTGCGTGACGGTCGGCGAGGGCGGCTGAGGTGCTGAAGCTGTACGGTGCCATCGACGACGACGAACAGGTGATGAGAAGAGGCCAGGTCCAAAGCATTTAACGCGCAGGGTCCCGTACTCAGCAGGTAAAGACTTGGCATAGAAGGCACCAATCACATCCTCACAAAACCATTGCGCTTCGTCACGCTCATCGTGGATGGGGGCTTGCCGAGTGGCTGACCCAAATTGCCATGCTGAGACGGGACTCCTATCCAAGGTAGTTGAAAGCTGCAAAAGGCACACATGATCCGCCAATGCGTCAAATAGGGGACGAAGCGAGTCGTATGATGCCTCCCAGGGCATATCACGATGATGGTCCACACCGGGAAGGGGTGCTTCGGCCTTGCGCAAAGGTCCTACATGCCGTAGCAGCCAGCACACGATAATTAAGTGCAGCTCAATTTCTCGGCAGTGAATCGCAGTTATGAACGCTCGAATCGCAGCGTCTCGGTGTTCAGACAACAATGCCTCTTTCATGGGACCGTAAAGAAGGGCCGCGTGCATGGCGCACGTATCTTCATTCTTATATGTTTCTGTCGAATCCAATGCAGACCAATCCAGATGCCTGATCTGTTGGTACTTTTCACGCAGCTGCATGGGCGTTCGGAGCATGGACATGACACCCGTCACATGCTTCGCATCAAGTTGATCGAGCGCCGTGCATACACGCTCAAGCGGCGTATGCGCTTCGCCAAGCCATAAAGAGTAGGCATACATTCGACGCAAAGATGCTACAGCATCATACTCACACGTTCTCGGCGTCGATAAAGTACAGGTATAGACCCCGCATGATGGCGCCATGAAAACGCGCGTCGTGTGGAGAAATGTCCAGATTTTGACCCTTGCTTTTGGCCATGGCGCAGCGAACGGGACCAGGATCCAAGACCCTGGCATCGGCCATCATTGATGTCCACCAGCCGATGGGAAGCATGAGTTTGAGTCCTTCGAACCAAGAAGTCGTCCTTGGCTCCAAATCTGGGCTGTATGTACTGGACCTCGATCACTTGTATACACCGCCTCGGTTCTTTGCCTACAGTACGCCGTGGGAAGTCGCCGATATCCAATGGAACCCACATGCCTCGCGATCGAATTGGGTGGCAAGTACGTCGAACCAAAAGCTCGTGATTTGGAATTTGGACCGGCCTGTACGACAAGAGACATCCAAGCCGCCATCCTCTCATCTACGCTCTGCCATGCTGGAGGAAGTAGAGCGGTCGTACATGACGCCCATGCTTCAAGACATCCAATTCAACGCATGGCAGGGTGCAGCACGTTCATTCACGGGTACACAGAGCGAGTCTTCACAGGCCGTCGAGCGCCTCCTGGATGCCCATTCACGCGCGATTACGGACTTGAATTGGTCGCCGATGCACCCGGATGTGATTGCTAGTTGCAGCGTCGATACGTGGATCCGCGTTTGGGATCTGCGCATGTCCCGACATATCACGCGTCCAGCACAGTCGCTTTGCTCGTGGAATGCGAGTATGACTCAGGTGAAATGGAACCGGCGCACGCCCCATCGCATTGCGACGTCGTGTGACAACAAAATCCTGATTTGGGACGACCGATTTGGTGCAGTGCCTCTCGGTACGATTGAGGCTCATCACAGCAAAGTATACGGCATCGACTGGAGTCCGGCAGCTCGTGCCGGGAGTGATCGCCTCATGACTTGCTCCCTGGACGGCACCATCAAGTTTTGGGACCTCGACTCTCCATCTTCTCGCAAGGCACTTGTGCAGCATTCACGGATCACCGAGCCCGAATTTACGATTGAAACTCCTCAGCCCGTGTGGCGAGCGCGCCACCTACCATCTGGCCACGGCGCTCTTTCCATCTCTCAACGAGGCGATACCGGGGCATGTATGTGGTCATATGGAAAGAAAGAGCCTCAGCGGCGATTCGAGGGCCATACGGACCACATTAAAGAGTTTGTGGTTCGCTCAAGCAGCGACTCATGGCAGCTCATTACATGGAGTCATGATCAGACGCTGCGTATATGGCCAATGTGCTCGTCGGAGCCAGCGACAGAGCAGGCAGCAGCGCCGCCGCCGCCGCCGACTGATTTGCCTGATGCCTTGTGCGGATCCCAGTCTGACTCCACGGATTATGATCAAGATACTATGCGGTCCATGACTCTTTCGCGTAGCTCCCTGAAGAAGCGAGCCGCCAGGACGCGCCGCATTCGCCGCGCTGAGTGTGCGAGCGAGCTCGGCGATGTCGAAGCGTCTCACCTACCTACATCCGTACACAGCCTTCCAAATGTGTGCGGACCACCGGATCTAGATGCTGTGCACTGGATGGCACATGTCCGCGTTGGTGGTGATGTCCACGATACCGACGACGATCATCTTAATACACGCAAGCCGCGTGACATGGACCCGAGTGTACTTCCTCAGGAAATCTTGCGTGTGAATGCCCAGTACCCCAATATTCTTGAATCGATCGACATCGCACACCGACGCTGCACGATCGCTGTCAGCGGGCCATGGCACCAGGCAGGCAGTGGTGCGCTAGCATACCTGCGTGTCATGTTCACGTTTCCCCTGGCCTACCCGCTCGAGCCACCGGCTCTTGAAATGGAGCGCAGTACCAGTATCCCGTTCGCGACGCGAGCAGCTTTATACCGTGCGCTCGTGGACTTGATCGAGGAGCGTGCCGCCGAGCATGCGCTGTGCCTCGAGTCGTGCGTTGCCTACCTCAAGCATGGCCAGGAAGCCAGCGATGACCATCTCGCGTCTACGCGCCAGACAGCACCCGTGCTGGACAGCGATGCTCATGCAGGCGACTCCTTCATGCATTCCTACCATGTGGTGTCGGACGCTGTCATGCAGCTCGCGCTGCGCTCGACTGATCTGATGGACTCGTCTTTGGGCGATCTCGACATTGTGCGCCTTATGAGCACCAATGTCCTCGGCCAGATGCGAGAGAATACGAATTGATTGATTACGCTACATGTGACCGCATGATACCCATGCGCTGCTTGGTGGGCGATGACGGTATGGCCGTCAAGGTTTTCGCATTCGTCACGTCCTGCAAAGCACGCTTCGAATCAGACTTGAGGGCTTTCAGCTGCGACAAGAGGCGCTTGTTTTCCTTCATGACGGTGAGCAGGCGTGTATCGCCGTCTTCGATTTCAGCCGCTTTGGCGTTCAGCTCGCACTCAAGCTCAGCTATGCGAGTCGCCTGATCATGCGACGATGCACGCGGCGCACGCGACTTACGCTGAGATTTCAATTCGGTCTCGCGTTCCGCCAACACTTGCTCGAGTGCGAAGCGCTGCGCCTCTGCTTTTTCGAGCTGCTGCTGCGTGCGCTCATGCTCGAGCTGAGCATGCGTGACGCTATCCTTGTACATAGAAACGAGTTTCTGTAGCTCATGCACTTCGCTTGCGAGCTGCGTACGCTCTGCACAAAGTGGCTCCAGAGCTCGGAGCTGATCGCGGAGTCCGGTCACCTCGGCTTCCGCTGCAGCGACACGCGCCTGCATTTCGTCCATATCTGCCTGTGCCTGCGCTGTACATTCCATTTCACGTTGCACTTCGTGCAGTTGCCGCTCCGTTTCATTCAAGCGACTGCTGCGTATGGCTAGCTCCGATTGACGTGACGCGAGTTGTTCATGTAGCGAAGCCATGTCGTTTGTGACGGCCGCGTGCTTGGCCCTCCATGTCCGTACCTCGACTTGGACGGCCATGCGCTCTGCAGCGAGTGCATCGATGACCTCATGCAGAGCATAAATCCGCTTGGAAACGGGCGCCATGCTTTGAGCATGGCTCGCCACTTGAGAGTGCAGATCATCAATCGTCCGAGAAAGTGACGCACAGGCTGTGCTCCATGAACGCTGCATTTCTTCGATCGATGCGGTATATTCAGCATGCAAACCAGCACGGACACTTTCTAATTCATCATGAGCCGTTTTTCGCACAGTCTCCATTTGGTCATGGTGATCCCGAGCCTGCTGCGCTTCGTCGGCAGCATGTTCGGACCGCAACGCCTCGAGCTCGTCGGAATGCTGAGCATATATCTGTGCCATCTCATCCGCATGCCGATCCTCTAGCTCTTGTATGGTATCTTTGACACGCTTGTGCCATGGGTGAGTGTCTGGCGATGCAACTATGGTGGCATCAGGATCTGCGTCGTCCTCACGCACTGCATGCAGCTCCTGCTGCAGCGCATGTACGGCCTGTACCGCCAGTGCATAGTTAAACGCATCATTTCCGTCTTCTTTTACGACAAAATTCTCCTGCTGCAGGCTCTTCTCGACCTGCTCGAAAGCCAAGAGGTCCTCACACTCGGACAACAACACACTTAGGTGGCTCATGGCTTCCAGCGTATTCTTGGGCCTTGGCAGCGGCGGCACAACAGAGCATCCCACGAGACGCGCATGGATGCCCGTCTGTAGCACACGCAACATGTGCTCGGCCCATGCACCCGCGTCCGTTGTCGCATCCATATGCCCAAAACGTGCAAAGCCAACGCTCTGATAGTCGCGCCCCATGTTGGCACGCCGCGCGTCGACACGCGTATCACGTGATATATACGAAACGCTATGGTACAGAGGGAGGAAGGAGCGAGGCAATGACGGCTTTGTAGGCAAAGACATACTGCCGAACCGTTTCGACAGTGCTCATGCGCTGCTCACGCATCACCATCAGTGCCTCATAGATGAGGTCATTGGGACTCTCCCAATATTCGACCTGGGGGGACGTCGCCTCCTTGTCCATCAAGTGACGCACTCGGTGGAGAAAGGTGCTGACGGCATCCACCAAAATATGAGTGCCTGTACGTCCAATACCAGCCGAGCAGTGCACGATGGTCGGTGCATCGCGATTAGATGCTGTATCGGCGTGCACAAGACGCATCAGCCCAAGCAGGGAATCTGGCTTGTCAGGCACGCTGTGATCCGGCCATGCCAGGAACTGGTACTGGCGCACAATGTGGGCTGGCTCATCGGGGTGTTGACTGTGAAGCAACTCGATCGTGCGACGTAGCACCACAGGTGCCTGGTGTGGGGATATCGAGTCAGCTCGGTCCTCACGACTATCCAGCTCAGCCTGTGATATAGCACGCTCGGACATGATGCGCATCTGAAAAGGTCCAATACGTGTGAGGCTCCAATAGTCGTCGCATTGCAGGCGACCTGATTCACGTTCACGAGCGACCATGATAATCGCAGGTGACTTGTGCTCCCAAACTACGCGCCAAAATGCACCGAAAGTCGATGGCATCGGTGCCTGCGTTGCAATATAGACGTGGTGATCACCCCAGGCACGCAAGGGGTTCACGTAGGAAGCGTTTATGTACTCAGCATCCTTCGTTGGTTGTTCAAACTTGACGCGACTGTGCTCAAACGGCCAAAAGTTTCGGTATCGATGATCGTGCCCACGCTCCAAGGCCGCCGTGATACTCAACGGAAAGGCATCCTCTGATAATTCATGCGTACTGGGTAACAAGGGGAATAAGGCGCTTTGCGATACGTGTACGGGGGCACGAGGCACCTTGGAGTGGACAGAAGATGACTCTTGCGAGTGGCGTTGCATGATATTTTGAAGTCTTTGCTGCTCAGACTTTTCAATCGAAAAAAACAGCTCCGCCAAGTGACGTGCGCGGACGGAAGACTCCATCTTCGCGAGGTCTCGCACAAAACGCGGCATGCGTTCAAGTTGAGCCTCGTCAAGATCAAGATCTAAGGGTACAATATCGGTGATACCGCACGATAATTCCATGTTTTGCCGGATATTATCGAAGAATGGGTTCGCCGCCTGCAGCCGGTCCGTGCCACCGAGCCCGGCATCGACCGTGCTGGCACGGCGAAATGCATCTAGCGTCAGACCTCGGTGCCGCATGGCATGTGGGATATATGATGGAGACTTTGTGGTATCGTGCTCGATGAACTCTGCCGACTCTGCAAGCGCCATAATGGCATGGAAGCCACCACGGACCCAGCACAGCGTGCCTTTGTAACCGGCGACATCAAACTTGCGCAGCAAACCAAGAAGCGATGGACCACCGCCCCCTGCACTGGAGCGACCGATGGATGTTGGCTTGGTCGAATCGGTATCGAGCGCAACAATCCAACTGGTCCGAGAAGGTGCGTCGGTATAGGAACGCCATTGCTGAAATGTCTCCTTTTCAGGCCCCTCATCCAAAATTTGCTCCTCAAGCCGTTCAATCGTGAACTCAGAGCGGCGCAAAAGCGTTGTAGGAGCACAAACATTCGTGCTATCCCGAAGATGCGCGCGCACAAAAGCGGTGGTGGGGCGGATATCCAGAATGAGGACATGCTCTGGTATAGGATGTTGAAGGATAGGTCTCTTTTGCAGTAGCTTCAACAACATTTCTGGATCCAGTGACAAGTACTGCTTCATGTCGGCCGTGCGCGCGGCGACCTGAGATGACGTTGGCGACAAGAGCCTTGGGGTTATGCGCGGGGCCATTAATGTTGCAGGGAGTGGGAATACAGGCGCGGAATGGGAAGACGGCGTCTTGGGAGCCGGCAGCTCTGACGAAGGAAGAAGGCTCGTCCACGCATGATTGGACACGCCAGGCGTAGCCGGTGTCTCGGGTACGTGATGCCGAAGCTCAAAGTACCCAGGCTCGGTCGTCGATGCGTTCGCCGCTGTCCCAGACGAGTCGACTCGAGAATCCTGCCCTGACTTAGCCAGCTGCGCCTCGCTCGTCCTTTTATGTGGGTCGGCACACATTTTTGTAGTTAGCTAGCGCGCTTGGACGACGTGCGTGCAATTCTCCTTCGGCCTGTCTGTGATCAAAATCGCTAGGCACCAGGGTCAAAAAAAATGCTTACTATCGTCGATACCCGGCCGAATTGACCGCGGTTGGGTAGTGGCGCTGATACGGGCCTACTAAGCCTTTTGGTCATTCGGCCGGGCGGCGCGTGGCGCGGCGAGAAGGACTCCACTCTCGACTGCGCCGTCCAGCGAAATCTACACATCAACAGCACGATGGTGTTCCGTGGCAGTTGCATCGCGCTCGCATACCTTCTAGCGGTATCGTGTGCCGAAGCAGCGCGCTCTTCGGCATCTAATCCGGAACTGCGTGCGGATGCCATCATGCCAATTCGCACGCACTCACTCTTCGCGCCGTACGTCGACTCGACGCTCCAAAACAATTATTGGGACTATGGTGGGGACGCTATTATCGATACAAACCGATATGTCATGCTGACACAGGATCGTCGGAACGAGACAGGATGGCTGTGGTCGCGCCTGCCGATCGAGGCGAACGACTTCGAGATTACGTCCGAATTCGTGATGAAGGGCAAGTCTACCACGACGGGTGGTGATGGCTTTGCGATGTGGCTCACTACGACTCGTGCACAGCCAGGTCCCGTGTTTGGCTCCATGAATCGATGGAACGGTCTCGGCATCATATTCGATACGTTCCCCAATCAGCCCCACCGTGGCTTTTTCCCTCGGATCAGCGTGGTGGAGAATGACGGCACAAAGACGTACAACACAGACAGCGATGGCGAGAAGCAAGACCTGGCACAGTGTGCCATGCAGCTGCGTCATACGCCTGCTGAAACGCGTCTTCGTTTCACGTACGTCAAGGATGTGTACATGGAGCTGGCGATCCAGAATCAGGAGTGGAACCAGTGGAACAAGTGCTTTAGAATTCCACCCGTCAATCTGCCAGGGCCGCCATACCTCGGATTTTCAGCGTCCACCGGCGAGGTCACAGATACCCACAGCATTGTGTCTGTGTGGACAAACAAGATTGTGTACAACTCACGCACGCCGGCTGATCTGGATAAAGAGCGCGAACAAGCATTCGCTGACGACAAAAGCAGTCATTGGTGGGCGATTCATCAGAAGAAAGAGGCGCGTCGGGCCCATGAACATGGCCTTATTTCGTACATGTTGATCCGCTTCTTTATCAGCCTCGCATGGCTGATCAAGTGGCTCGTGATCTTGGCTCTAGTAGCAGTGGGATCGTTCGTCGGCTACGAAGTGTACAAGCGCAAGGTTCAGTCGGCCTACAAGAACCGGCGTATGATGGCATAGTATGATACCTACGGAGCGTCGCGTCGAAACACACTCTTTCGATAGTGCTCCAATTCTATGGTCGTGGTTAGTGTGTGTGTATATCATACCTTGAATGGATCCTCGGATATCGTCGAGTGCTCTGGAATTAGCAGCGTGATACGTACCGATGCAGAATACCTGTATCCGGTCGTTGATACGACACACCATACCACCGACGCACAAGCTCCTTGATCGTCGACACATCCACGATGCGATAGTGCAAATGGGCCATAAGCTCTGGCATCTCGTTTACGAGAAACATCTTGTCTGCGTGCACAGAGCTACCCGCCAGGCAGGCTTTGCGTGCTGTTGGTACACGATCTAGCACGTAGGCAAGAATGGCTGTGCGCACATCAAGGTGCGGATGTGAGCATGCTTCATCTAGGCATGCAGCGTAGAGGCCTGTTTGGGAGTGGGTCCTTGTGCACCACTCGTCCATACCCTCGAGTATATGTGGCTCTGTGCGGATGACATACGATACGCCCTCATCGACCGGCTGAAGCTGGCCGTCAGTCACGATGCAGGCAATTTCTAATAGTCGATCACGTTTCGGATCAAGTCCTGTCATCTCACAGTCAATCCAAACGAGCGGCTCATCCTCTGCCGACAAGACCCGTGTCGGCGCAGGCGGCGGGATCTGTGACATGTTACAATAACTCTGAGCTATGTGGAGCTAATGTCACTGGCTGGGCACCAAACATATCCACATGGACGGGGGCCATGCCATGGACGCGGAGGAGATACGTACCCGCTTCCAGCGGGGTAGTAGAGAGGAATACATAATGGGTATCATCAACTGCATGTGCAGTAGCCAGCTCATGGGAATGTGTCGTGATGGAAACGCACAATGGGCCTGTGGCATCCTGAGCCGCACAGACCATCAGAGGCATACGGCGAGGCACATCGAGCTTCCACACACACGACGCAGGACTATGCGCCTTGCGGTGATACATGCCGGCACCAATCGCTGGCAGACCTTCGACATGGACGGGCACAGAACTTTCCACAGTGAGTGCATACGACTGCCCCACGTGCATATGGGGCTGAGACGCTGATAGAAGCAGGGTGTATGTACCTGGCTGCAAGGCCTGAATATCAGATACAACCATACCGCGTGAAAAGTTTCCTGTACAGGACGTCTTGGACGCCGTGGAAAGGCAATGGATGCGCTCACCACTGCGACATAATGTGAGGCGTACCGGTACTGTCAATACAGTGGTGAGCATAAGCTGGATGCGAGGAAGGAACGTATCTTCCTGTACCGTGAGACGGTACTGTGGCTGATACCATTCGTCAGGCGCGGCTGCATGCAGTGGCGCACGCCATGTGCCGTGAAACACGGCGCGGTGTGACCAGGCTTGGGGCAGTGCACGAAATTCCATAGGACAGGTCGCATAGGCCGTTAGTGTGTACGGCATAGGAATCTGCGTACCATGCCGAGAAACAGCGATGGTATACTGAGTACAGTCCTGGGGCTCAACCGTGCAAAGCGTGTGCGCCGTGTTCATATATACGCCCATCATACCGCCAGTCTCGGTGTCTGCTCGACGTTGAGAGGACAAAGTGGGATACACATGAAGCGCAGTGTACTCTTGCTCGTCGAATTCATCGCATATGGATGCATCCCGCTCAAGATGGAGCAAAATAGGCCGATCGACCACATGTTGTAGCAAGAGATGGTATTGCTCCGTTTGTGCCGTTCGAACATCATCCAGGCGCACGGCCGAGTCAGATTGGGCTTCCCACACACCCTGGATAGATTGCATTTCTGGATATAGAGAAGGATTCCAGTTTACGAGTAAAGCATCAAAAGCATGACGCACGTCAGCCCAGCTCATGGTGACGCGATGGGAGACGTCACTTGTTTTCCACGGATTGATGATCGTCACGATACGATCTTGTCCTTGCGCAGATAGTGCTAAGATTCCATAGCAATGCAACGGTTCTAAATCGGCATAATCAACCGCAGTGTTCGTACTAAGAGCCACCATACAATCACCACGTCGCCATGCTTCGTACAAGCGCATCCATGTCTTTTCGCTTTGGAAAGTAGGCTCGTCCATGGGTATGTATTCAGGTATCCATCCTGTAAGCATGTAAAGATCCATGCTCGAATGTGAGCCTCGAAATGCATAGCCACTGCGCTTGGCAACGAGGTACGCCTTTTCTAGAAGCGCCGGCCATAGTTGTGTCTTGTGCCGCGGCTTTGTGCAAAGCCACAGCCCGTCCCGACTTACTGGAAGCATATCGTTTATATGAATACAACGCAAACTTCCGTGCATATACAGCTTGACCTTATACGTCCCATCGGGACTTGCACATGGCACACCGTCCTGCTGGGGGTACAGCATATTGCATGCCAAATTCGTACCCCAACGAGCATTATGCTCTGCCACAATCTCTAGTGCCGTGATAAAGGAGCAATCTGAGACACAACCTTGCTGCATATCACCGCCAACAAGTCGCACGTCGGCTCGGTATACTGGAAAGTCCCGCAAAGACTGCAGCTGTGCGCCTTGCTCTATTTGTTGCGGGGAGAGTTCCGGGGATGGCTCCACCGGCACATGTTCATTTTCGCTCCAAAATGGGGGCCAAGCTTTAGTGCCCAACCCTCTGGGGACACGTCCTGCATCCCTTAATCGCTTGGCACGTTCCAAGCAGCGCTCAGCCATCCGACGCGCGTCGGTTACACTCGAGTCATCACGCGCAATTTCCAGGAAAAGACGAATAGCTCTGGTATACTGAAAGAATGCAGCATTGTATTTTTTCTGTAGCTCGAAATCTACGGCTTCCGCTGCAGCAGCTTTTGCCACAGCTTCAGCCGCTGGATCCATGGGCGAGAAGGTCTGGGACGTGCGAAGTGGAGGAGAAAGATGAAACGGCCAAGTACAAAATTTTCTCATTCACGCGAGTCATATTGACACGCCCGCACCTTCCTGCCAACTACAGGTTTACCTGTTGCGGGTGCAAGGTTTGAATGGGTTCCCCTGTAGCGCGCCCCACGCATTGTTAGCCGTTCCTATGGATGACAAAGGTTGGCTGGACGAATGCGCATGCTTCACAGCACGCCCATCCCAGCTGTAAATGGGGGAGTTGAAGAGGTTCCTCGTGAACCTGCAGGATCAGTCAGTACCGCTGAGCAATCCGCTCCAACGACCTCTGTCCCACGTATTTGTAGGGTCCTCGGTAAGCAGGGAGCACTTGGCTTGAAAGCGCGCTCAGGCCTAATAAGGGCCCAAACATACTATTTTTTTCTTAGTTCATTTTATAAATTTTTCGAAACGAGGCGTGTCTCCTGCCCATGATGCAGGCGATCAAATCAGCGTGGCGCGCAGCTCTACCGGTGCGTGGCCGTGCACTGCATACAAGCCATCTAAAGATGAGTGCCTGGAGCGTACCACCCGTACAGGCCAGCGCGCATCAAGCGATGCCTCCAGTGTTTCGCTCAGACATTCAGCAAATGAAAAGGGAAGGGACTCCATTGGTCTGTATCACAGCATACGATCAGCCGACGGCGCTGGCTGTGCGTGGTGCTGGTGCTGATATGTGTCTTGTCGGCGATTCATTGGCCAATGTGGCTCTCGGATACCAAGCAACGCGATCCCTATCTCTGGATGCCATGATCCATCACGCCAAGACTGTGCGTGCTTCTATACATGCTCCTGAGTTACAGTATGATGCGCGTTGCCCACGTGCACCTCTCGTTATCGTTGATATGCCATTTGGCTCGTATGGCGTATCACTGGAGGAGTCCGTGCGCCACGTCATGCATGTCGTGAAAGAGACTCAGGCGTCGGCTATAAAAATGGAAGGATCGATGGAGCTGGTTCCGTTGATAGAACGCTTGACTACGTTGGGCATTGATGTCATGGGCCACATCGGATTACAACCACAGCGATTCGGTGACGCCAGCGGATTCCGTGTACAGGGCGCAACAGCACACAGTGCCCTCAACATTTTGCGCACAGCCCAGGCCTTAGAGGCGGCAGGATGCTTTTCCATTGTACTCGAGTGCATCCCATCCAAGTTGGGTGAAGCTATTAGCCAACGACTCGACATTCCCACCATTGGTATCGGCGCTGGTCCTCACACACATGGTCAGGTGCTTGTATGTACCGACATTATGGGTGATCTCACCAGCCCTTCGCACGTATCGGCTGTCTTGGCAGGTTTAGAGAAGGGAGCCTCTGCACCAGCGCACATGCCAGAGACACCTTGGCCTCCAATGCCCAAGTTTGTGCGGACATTCGCTGCATCACACGTCGGTTCACAGCGTATAGTGGCATTGCGGCGCTTTGTTGAAGCCGTGCGTTCACGGACGTTTCCTGATAATACCTCGGAGGCTTATCGAATCAAGACGCACGAATGGGACACGTTTTTGCAGCTCGTAGACAGCTCATGACTCCATGTGGAGGATTACCCCAGGTGTGACTGCATCGTTCATGTGGCGCCCTTGGTTGGGGTGTGTTGTGCGCCGCAGCATCCACAGCAGCTCGCATAAGCCCCTCTTGACTCTTACAAAAGCTCATATACCTGGTCTCAAAGGTACCATTCATGATTATGAGGCCAAAGTACCTTCTCTTACCTGGTCCATTCTCGATGGTGCTCAGAACGAGTGCTGGGCCATCATAGGGCCTACTTCCTCCAATGCGGGTGCCCACGTACGACAAAAAATCATTGACGTGGTTCTTGGACGATATTCTCCACGGGCTGCTAATACATCCAACGCACCGCCATCATGTACACATATGCTCGATACATTACCACGAGAGGCTGTAGCCTATGTGCCGTTCGAGACACCATCCGGGAATTTTGGCGGTGAATTTATTGATTATACGACAAGATACGGATCGATTCGAGACGAAGACCGCGTGACGCTTTTTGAGAGTCTGATGGAGTCTCGTGATGTATATACAGGCCTGGTGGCTCAGCTGCACATGCGACCAGATCCATTGCGGCTGCACCAAGACAACACAGGCTTACTCAAATGGAACAGCAGCTATGAACGCGAAGAGTGTATCAGAAAGGCGCATGCTATATGCAAGCATATCCAAAGCACGGCTCCTGCTCTTGGCTTGACGTCACTGCTTTCACGACCGCTTATTTCACTGTCCAACGGTCAAATGCGCCGTGCCCGAATTCTGCGTGCCTTGATTCAGGGAGCTGAATGGGCCGTTCTCGAGGACCCATTCAAAGGTCTTGATCAGCCATCAAGAAACGAACTCACGCGATTGTTTGGTGAACTGCACGCTAATCGAACCCCACGCCTGTGTCTCGTCCTTCGCGAGCAAGATCCGGTGCCATCTTTCATCACACATATTCTCCGGGTCGATGAGCATGGATTTGTAACGCAACTTGGTCACAAAAGTGAGGTGCCAACTGAAAAAGATGCTGAGTATCCTCCTGGGAGCTACGATATCGTCCGACGCAACGCGGAGCGATGCGTTTATACAGGTCAAAAGTCGAGCGAGCCCATCGTGGCTATGCGTCACGTCTCGATTGAGTATGAATCCAACCCAATCTTGCAGGATGTATCGCTCGAATTGCAGCCTGGTGCAAGAATGGTGCTAGTGGGTGATAATGGAAGCGGGAAAACAACTCTCTTATCCTTGCTTCTCGGCGACCATCCTCGTTCATTTGCACTAAGTGAGCAACAGCTGTCATTATGGGGTGCAGCACGCGATGCACCGCGCAACGCTCATGTACTGCTGCAGCGGCGCATAGGTCATATGTCGCCAGAGTTATTCCATGCGTTCCCTCGCAAGAGTCTCGAGGCAGGCGGTTTGACCGTGGCAGACGCGATAGCGAGTGGCTTTGACGGTATATTTACGTATCGAAGGCGCAACGAGAAGCAACTTGAGCGCGTTGCACAATTATTGCGCCTGTTTAGTCCAGAGCTGGTGTTTGACTCGAAGAGCATGTCATCTGAGAGCGTGGGCGATCTGCCTTTCGCGAGTCTGACACACGGGTCACAGGCTGTTGTGCTATTTCTGCGTGCCTTGGTACATCGCCCATCTCTGCTGATTTTGGATGAAGCGTTCCAAGGCATGAGTGGTCATCAGGTGGCCAAGACGCGCGCGTTCATTGATGGCACGCAGTCATGGGTGTATGAGGGCATGTCCGATACTGAGCGTGCCGTCGACAGGGCGTGGCGCGAAAAAGTCGTGATTGTGGCCGTAAGTCACTATGAGAGTGAATGGCCCCTGACATGTGGCTGCTTATTGCGTCTGTCTCAGGGCCGTGTCATAGAGTCGTTTTAGGGAGCGATTTCCATAAGGATGGACCAATCTTGTCCAATCAAAACACGTGGATCGCGAATCTCGAGGCGCGACGCTAGCCTGGCACTGGCGTCGGAGGCCGTGGGAGATCGTGAAGTACCTGACGTATACGTAAATGACAACGACGTCTCGTGGCCGTGGGCATCGCGGGCGATGATGCGGTGCACTTCTGGCAAGCCATAGACAATGATGCGTTCAACACGCACAGACGACGTTTCTTGCTCATACGCATTACCGGGCACTTGGAGAGCTGTCGACGACGCAGACGTATGTATGTCACGACCCGTAAGCGATGTGGATGCTAGGCGCAAGTGCCCTGGGCCATCGCGTGTCAATGTAAATTTGCGTGCAAGGAACGCCTGGTCGTCACGGTACGCGAAGGTCTGACCATCGTCCATGTACAGATGGCCCTCGGCAGCAAGCTCATCATGGCTCGGCGCGATGTACAAGGTGAACGGATCGAGGCGTTGCAATTCAGCTGAACGACGCACACGCTCCCGCATCGGCACGACCGAACCACCACGTTGAAGCATCGGCACATGGTCGGAGAGAGGTGCCGGTACAGCCACACGGCCACCAGGAGCACGATATACGTGACCCGTGAAGTGGTGATAGTAATCTTCGTCATCAGCGAGGTAGATGTCGACATGCGACGCACCCTTTGTCGTAGGGGGCTTGATCAGCAAGCCTGAATCGCCAAGGAAGTACTGGTCGTCCACATCAAATCCAGCCGTGTCGTGCGGGAAAACAAGCGCCTGTGGCTTGAGCACAGGCTGTCCATTCAAGCTCGAATGCCAGAAGGCCGTATACCACACCGGTAGCATCTTGTAGCGCAGGCGCAGCAATCCACGCAACGCATCACCTACCGCACCGTCATACAGGTATGGCTCACGACGCTTGGTGTCGATGTGTGCGTGCGCCCGGAAAAACGGCTCAAAGATGCCTGCCTGATACCATCGTACAAGAAGTTCCGTGTCGGGATTGCCGAAAAATCCGCCGATGTCCGCGCCACAAAAGCTCATACCACCCATACCGTTCTGCAGGATCATCGGCACGCTGTTCGCAAAGTGCTCCCAAGTGCCGAGGTTATCACCGGTCCAAATCGCACCAAATCGCTGTGATCCAAGCCACCATGCCCGGCTTAGCACAAAGGGCCGGCGCTCCACGCCAACCTTGCCAGAGGTATCACGCGTGCCTAGCTCACGACGCGTCAGTCCCGTGGCAGTGAGATTATGCAAGATCAAGCCATTGATGTTGTGAATGTCGCGGTTTTCCCAGCCCGGGTAGTGCAGTACATCTTTCGGCGAAGACACTTCGGGACCTGAAAAGATAGCCGGCTCGCTCATGTCGTTCCATACAAATACATTGCGAGCATTAGCCTCCAGCTTGTGCTTTATGAGACTAAACTGGTCGATCCACCACGACCACGTACGAGGCTGGAAAAAGTCGATCCAGCTCGCTTGGCCGCTCCAGCACTCGCCCTCGTAGTTGGTCTTGTTGTCTGGATTTTTGACGAGCAGGTCCAAGTCCCTGGCCTCCTTGTACAGATAATATTTGTCCGTCTTTTTCAAATGCGGATCCAAAATAATGACCAGTTTCCGCCCGCGCTCATCGAGAGCCTGCACCATGCCGGACGGGTCGATGAACGCCTTCTTGTCCCACATGCCGTACATGTGCTCAGCACTGTACTCAATGTCCAGCCAAATTACATCCATCGGGATATCAGCTTCATCAAAGCGCGAGCTCACATCTTTGACGTCGCCATCTGACCAATAGTTCCAGCGACACTGGTGATAGCCGATCGCGAAATACTGCGGCAACGCCGTGCGACCAACCAACGACATGTACCGCTCCATGTTTCGGTGCAGCGTCGGACCCATAAACACAAACAGATCCAGAATACCAGACTCGGACATAAAATGCACGTGCGATGAGCGCGTCGACGAGCCGCCCGACAGCGCCTTGGCATCATCTCGCGAGGCCGCACGCAGCGCTGCCGACGCTGGCTTCGGTCCTGGACGATGCTTTGTCTTGTGGATGTCCACCCACGTTTCGGCGGCATTCATCCACAGCACACTGACGGCACTCGATTGGCTCAGGGCATGCACAATCGGAGCGCTGCCATATAGCGCCATCGGACTATCGTATTCGTACTCGAACACATCCGTATTCATTAGACGGTAAGGATCTGTAAATCGACCGGCCTCTTCCTCCTCTCCCTTTGGCGGAGCGCGCGTCGAGCGAAGCGATAAAGGACTGGCGTGCTCTGGTAAGCCATAGAGCGTGTCGTAGCCAGGGAACGAAATGTCCAGAGCCACGCCTTCAGGACCTTTCGGCTTGGAGTCTGCTACACCGCCCCATGACTCTTCCCACTCGCCTTCATCGGGCGTCTCAAACTTGGACCACATGTCGATGGTCGAAGCAGACGCAGTAGGGTGCCGCTGCTTCAGGTCATGGACACGAGATTGGAGGTGCGCTGCTCGCTGTTCATCCGTCTTGGGTAGTCCGTCCTCCGGCTTAGCGCGAAAGTGCTCCATATGCAACAGGGCACGCTCATTCAGAATCATTTGCACGATGCCGTCTCTTACAAAAGAAATCCGCAAAGGCGCATGCTCGATGTGCATTTCGTGCGTGCTATCACCCCATGACACAACAGTCTTAGCCTTGCTCTGCTGCTTAATCTGTACATTGTGCGCGAGCGCAGGCATCTCGGCAATGCCCCATACACTAGCTTCAGGATAGTGACGCCAGTCCTTGTAGGTCGGCGCACGCTCATCCATTTGCAGGCGTGCATTGCCGTCCGCAAAGAAAGTCGTCTTTAGCTCGAATGACACATCGTGCAATGCACTCATGACAGGCACATGCAAGGCCGCACCCTCAAGCTCGGGCACACTACCCAGCGAATATGGCGAGACGTACGCCGGGCGCGTGAACGACTCGACATTTTCTGCCACCTTCCGAAATCGACGGCATACGCTCGAGTCGCTGCACCCCTTGAACACGCCGGGGTTCACACCAGCGACCAGCGCAGCTGCACAAGCGAGTGTCAGCACCCACACCAGCAACGAGGGGCGATGCATCAGTGGCAACGGTGACGACGCCCACGGTGAGCCTCTCCAGGTCCTTGTATGCGCTTACATAATAGACACTCGCATCGCTGGCGCAACGCTAAACGGCTTGTCTTCTTATCCCCCACCTCTATGGACGCATCGACATTGCAGTGGGCGTACCGTGCGCAAAAAAGCCTGGGCGTCAAGGCGGGTGTGCCTAACTTCCCCGACGTGCATGGCTTTGATGGTGCGCATGTGGGTTCGCGAATGCTCGTATACAGTGCCAGTGGCTCGAGGCTTGCTGTGGCGCTAGAGCAGGGCACACAGATCTATGATGTGCGCGACACGGGTGTTGAGCTACGTCTGGAGGTGCCTGTATCGCGTGCCATTGAGCTAGCACTGTCGCCACGCGGCACCTACCTTCAGACGTGGGAGCGTCCTGTCAAGGGAGAGGATGGCTCGTATAGCCGCAACCTGCGTATATGGCACGCTGAGACAGGCGAGCTCCTCGGCGCCTTTGAGCGCCGCCAAATCGATGGGTGGCAGTTCCAGTTTACTGACCGCGAAGACTACTGCGTGCGCTCTACAGCAAGTGAGCTGCAAGTGTTCCACCCGAACAACATCCAGGCAGGGGCCGTGGGTCGGCTCTCTGCGGAGCATGTGCAGACCTTTTCCGTGGGTCCTGGCCCGCAACCGGCCATCTCCGCTTTCTTTCCTGAAAAAAAGGGTATGCCCGCCTTCGTGCGCATTTATTCGCTCGCTTCGATCTTGCAAGGCCCACCTGGTGCCGTGGCGCCCGCCGCCCAAAAGTCGTTCTTCAAGGCAGACAAGGTGACGATGAAATGGAACAGGGCTGGATCGTCACTCTTGCTCATGACAGCGACGGACCATGACCAGACGGGCAAGTCGTATTATGGCGAGACGAATCTGTACATGCTGTCGACACGCGGCGACTTTGACTGCCGCGTCGGTCTTGACAAAGAAGGACCCATCCACGACTTTGAGTGGAGTCCCAACAGCCGAGAGTTTATTGTGCTGTATGGCTATATGCCTGCCAAGGCGGTCGTGTTTTCGTACCGCGTGAATGTGATCGCAGAGCTCGGCACGCAGCCGCGTAACCTCATTTCGTACAACCCACAAGGGCGCTTGTTTGTGCTCGCTGGCTTCGGCAACCTGGCTGGCACCGTCGATATCTGGGACCGGGAGCGTCTGGCAGATGGCAAGCTGTTCACGCTTGATGCAAGTAACAGTAGCGTGTTGGAATGGAGTCCTGATGGCCAATTCCTGTTGACAGGCACGCTCTCACCGCGCCTGCGTGTGGATAATGGCGTGCGTATCTGGCACTGTACCGGCAAGCTCGTGCATGTCGACATGGTGGACGAGATGTACTCGGCCGCGTGGCGTCCGCAGCGCTTTACCGAACCGCCTGCCTTCCCCAAGACCCTACCGCCCGCGCCAGCACCGTCCACGGCAGCAGGAGCCGTGCTGGCCAAGCAGCAGACGGCGGCCAAACCCATGGGTGCATACCGCCCGCCCAGCGCGCGCCATGCTGGCGCATCGACCGGTGACTTTTTGCGGCGCGATGAGCAGTCGTCTGGTCCGTCGGTGCCATCGGTGCCTGGAGCCAGCAGCAAGCGTGGCGGCCGCAAGGTGCCTGGTGCGCCTCAAAAGACCCCTGCACCACCGCCGAAACCAACGATGGGCGCGGCTGATGTGGGTGCGTGCTCCTCAGATGGTGGCGTAGTCGAGAAGAAGCTGCGGAATCTGACCAAAAAGCTCAAGGCCATTGAGCAGCTCAAGGAACGCCGCGACAAGGGCGAGGCGTTGGAGCAGACACAGCTCCAGAAGATTGAGACAGAGCAAGAGATCCGCAACGAGCTGGCTGCGCTCCAGTAACTATATAGTGTCTAGCGCACCGAGTACACCTGCGTCGTGCGCGTCGCCACACGCTTCTCGCCCGTCGACGGCCGCTCGTCTGCCGAGTAATGGAGATCGACATCGAGTTCACGCTCGTTCGCAGACGAGGCATATACACGAATCTCGCCCTCGATGCATGTGCCGGCCTGGACCTCGATGGGTGTCTTGAGCAAAAAGATGGTCTGCTTCCAGTGCGTGGGCTTGCCAAAGGGCGACGTGGTAAATGAGACCGTCTCGCCGTGCGTCGCCTCGGACGCTTCTACCACTTCATTGCCATGCAAATCGAGGCCATGGACGTCACTAGGCTGGACGGGTGACACCGTCACGGGAGGCAGATCGTCGAATGTTACGTGTGGTGTCGGTGCGAACCATGTATCAAACCACGACACAAAGCCATGCACCTTGCATGCCTCCTTGACATGCAAGGAAAACGGCGCGGTGAACGATGGCTGCGCAACAGGAATCTGCTCGAGCGGTAGGTCACAGATGGTCGCGACGTCACTTACAATCGCGTCAGCTTCCACGTCCTCTGTTGCAGCCTCGGATGACAGGCCTTGAGTCATACTCGGCATGCGAAAACCGTACACATCGCTCCAAAAGCGCGAGCGCTCACACAGGACACCACGATCCGTCGCGGCAGCGAGCACCATACGTGAATGCGACGGCGCAAGAATGCCTCCTTCACGTAAGTAGCGGTCGCGTGCGTACAGCACAGACGGCAACATGGACTCGTACAGCAAAAAGTAGCCCATCCACTCACTCACAATCAGATCGACCTTGCTGGCCCATGGCGCTAGCACCTCGTCCAGGGCCTCGATACGTCCACGAAACACACGAACGACATGCCCGAATCCATTGTCCTCGATATTCGCGCGCGCACGCTCCACCACATCGCTTGCATCGATGGCCAGCACTTGCTTCGCCCCGGCTCGCGCACAAAACAGACTCAGAATGCCCGATCCACAGCCGACATCCATGACAGTCTTTCCGCGGATCAGATGCGCATTGGCTGGCGAAAGCAGAAACTTGGCGTACGAGAGCGTGCGCACAGAGTCTCCAATCATAGTCTGGTGGATATCGTGACCAGCGTAGCTTTCAAAGTAGTGGCGGTCGATCGGCTGTGGCGCTGGCGCAGACACTTGCTCGGCAGCTGCATCCTGAGCCACGGCCGCTGTGATGCCAAAGCGCTCCGCATACCGGTGACGCAGCTCATCGTAGGCCTCACGCAAAATCTTGAGCTCTGTGGCTGTGTCCATGCGCTCCGACTCCTCGGCAAGGTCGTACTGTAGCAATCCATCTTCTTCGTACCCCGGCACAGGCTTCATTTCGTTGTCGTCTGTAAGAAACGCTTCATGGCCGGTCAGAGACATGATAGACTCAGGCGTAGGTCGTGGCTGTGTCGTTGGACGCCGGATATAGTTGATAAGACGGATGACCTGGAATGCATCCAAGTGCAGACGCGACACGAGGGCATGCAAATCACATCCCTGAGCTCTCGCATGCTCCAGCGCTTTCTCAGCGCTATCGAATCGTGCATCCCATTCAGGAAAGAGCGCGCGAGCAGGCACACTCGCCTCATTCCAACCGTCAAAGTTGTCGTCTTCGTCCGGACGATCCCACTCCGTCGACATGGTCCCAGAGAGAAAAATAGGCACAGGGCGAGGACTCCGTTTTTATCACGTGAAACGCTTGGGCCACGTCTAGCTACAGCTACGTGGCTCGGTGAGGGCCGCGAATACGACGAACATCGGCCTCCGACAGATGCAAGGCACCACCGCGAAACTTGCCGACGCCGCTGCCGATACCGCGCTGGCGTTGTTTCGGCTGCATGGCACGCGATCCACGCTCTGTTTCTGATCCGCGCGTCATACGCGACTGTTTCTGCATTTTGGGATTCCACAGACCCAGCTCTTTTTGCGTCTCAATGTCGCGATCACGTCGCTCGCCAGCCGCACGGCGCAAGCCAGCTCGAATACGCGCAGGTACCTTGCCCAGTTCTTGGGCCTTGAGTTTTTTCTCCGCCCATCCTGTGCCTGGCGCACGTGAGCCGATCGTGTCGGCGGACGACAACTCCATGACACGTGCCAAGGTTTCATTCGTCGTGGTCGTGAGCTTTCGCTTCTTGGTCGCGTCCGCTGTGCCAGGTGCGAAAAGGGTCGTAGAAAGGAGTTCAGAGAGTTGGCGGTCATTCGCTCGCTGGTCGTCGTCATCGTCCGAGTCGGCCTTGGGCGCGTCGCTGACTGCCTCGACAGGCTCCTTGTGCAGGTCTTGAATCTTGGATGACATGAATTGCTTGCGTGTCGACTTGCTTTGGGTATCTCTGGCACGTTTGGATGGATCGGAGAACACAACCGTCTCGGGTATGCGCTGCTTGGGTGCTTGGGCATGCTCCATTAGGTCTAGGTCGTCGTCCAGGTCATCGTCATTCGACGCATCGTCCATCGTGTCGTCATCAAGGTCGTCTTCTCCTGCCGATTCCTCCTCTGTATCATGCGCTTCTTTCTTTGCATGCATCATGGGCACGTCAAACTGCTGGTAAAACTGTGCCTCCAGCGCCTGGAGCTGCGCCTTGGCTTCTGCCTCAGCATGAGGCGCCATGGTATGTGGAGACTCGAAGCGAAAAGCAGGGGCACCCAAGTCTCGATGATAGCGCCTCCACGTGCCACCAACATGGAGGAGCATGATGAGAGTGTGGAAGAAGTAGCGGTCGATGCGATCGTGTCGCACAAGCTCAATGTGGCAGAGAATCGGGTCGAGTACTTGATTCAATGGAGTGAGAACGGGAAAACAACATATACCTGGGAACCAGAAGAAAATGCCGTGGATGCCGACGACCTTATTTACCAGTACTGGTGCGAGAAGCAGGGATCGTCACACGCCGCCGCTCTCGACAATGTCAATGCGGCGCGGAGAATCGCGCCCAGGTCAAACTTGGCAGAGGACCAAGCACCGCCTTCGCTCCCGCCGCTATCGGAGGCACGACCTGCCGCCCGTTTGCCCCCCCTTCGGTCTTTTTCTCAGCGGGTGAAACACGTATCGCGGCCCACCAGCCTGAAACGGTACAATGTCCCCTGCACCTACAAATATTCACCATACAAGATACCATATGGATGGTGCGAAAAATACTCATCCTCTAGCTCATCGGGTTCGAGGAGCCCGAGTTCCTCTGGCCTGCCCACTTTGCGACAGACGGAGGCTGGACCTGTGGGCGAATGGGACGACCAACAAGCCCAAGTCCATGCGCTCCAGCGCGTCAACAATCACATCGAGACGGTGGTCGAGGTGCAAGGGCGTACACTTACATGCTCTCTCCATACAGCGTACCAACACTGTCCTCAGGCCATGCTGGCCTTTTACCAAACCCGCGTCCTGTAGCCTTGCCTCATGTAGCTGACACTTGTACATAGAACCTTGACGTGTGTGGAGTTTCCGAGCTACGACGACGATGCGAGCTGCGTCACGGATTCCCATCTTCACGCATGACATCCATCTTTCGCGCTCTGATGCGCCGCAAGTCCTGCAAGGCATGCTGCATACGATCTGCTTCGTGCGCATGCTCGGCCTGCTCCAACCCGACACGCAAGTGATCAAAGGCGTATCGATGCCGTACGTCAATGATGTTGCCACACAGGCGCGTATCGCGCGCGCGGCGTGCGACATGTTTGATGCGCTAGACCACAAGAGGAGCAAGCAGCGCAGCACCGTGTGTGTCGATGTCGTAGTGGGATGGCATCGGCTCTTGGCGCCGCCAAATGACACCGACACTCAGCCTACCCGTACTGCGTCACCTGAGCCAGGGAGCATGCACTATGCCGTCTTTGAGTCGCCGTACTCGTGGCTGGCTTCCGCACTCGCTGGCGGGCGTACGACGACGCATCTTGAGACGCGCGACGAGCGCTCTACGCAGCGTCTCTTGCCACGCGACGCGTCCCTAGACTCGCGTGCCAGCGATGTGTTCGAGCAGTGGGTCCTGAGCCTGCACATCCACTACGACCAAGATGATACGAACCTGTCCGAGGCGCTCACGGACTACGTCATGGCGGCTGTCTCATTCGCCAACGAGCACCAGGACAAGCTCCCGGCCGTCACAGACACGGCCGTATGCCCCTTCCCCTTCACCATGAACAGCACGGTCCGTGAACGCTAACATACACCCACACCGCCTATGATGGAAACGAGCATCGGATCGATACCCGGGAAGTCGCGCCTGAGCATGTCGTCGAGAGCGCCGAGCGTCTGCATCGACAAGCGGTCCATGCTCACGTCCTTGTGGTGCGGGTACATGCCATGGGCATCCAGGCCCGACACATGCACCTGGAAGCGGCCACGAGGCACCGTGGCCTGGCGCAGCGAGTCACTAGGCACAGGGAGCGGCGGCCACTCGTCCGTGCGCAGAGCGAGGCGCATCTCAAAGACGCGCTCGCCGTAGCGTGATACGTCCTTGAGATGGTGCCGCTGCATGCCTGTAGGCGGCGGCTCATCAAAGTCCCACTCGACGATATCGGCGTCAAAGGACAGCGTCGACCATGCCAAATAGGGGTGCTCGAGGCGCAGCAGGACATGACGAGTGTGATTCGCCGCGTCATAGTGCAGATCCTTGCACGACAGCCGCACGTCGGCCCACCGCGACGTGTCGCGTGAGAGGGCCTGTCGCGTCGGCGTCGATGGCAATGTCACACGCGTCACGTCAATAAAATGCGTGAGCGGGAACAGGATGTCCATGTCCGGCGCGGCCTGCGCCGCATGATCCCAGCTCAGCGACGCGTTGGGCGCATCGCCCAGCAATGTCCGCTCGATCGCAGCGTCCAAGCGGCGGTCGCGCGAAGCCGAGTCGAGGACGGAGTGCGCGACGTGCCACTCGCCACTCGTCACGTTTTCGACGTGGTGCAGCAGCAGGCGACGCGGATGACGGTCGTCAAAGACGGGCAGGCCCTGCGCGGCAAACAGCGCGGCCGTGGCGCATGTCACACCCAGGCCTACCCACATGGTCTTGCGCATAGAGGCAGGTCCGTAGCGATGGCACAAGGGCGTCACGACACTGGCGACAATGCACACGAGCACAGCCACGAGCGATCCCATCACATGGTCGACGGGTACGTGCGTGCCCATGCGTCCCATAAGCGGCACGAGCAGGTCGAGGAACGACACGACGGCCTCGACGCCAATGGTGCAGGGCAGCAGCAGGTGCAGCGGGTACGTCGAGAAATGAAGGCGTGTATCTGGTGCTAGGCCGCTCGAAATGCGGGACAGGCCGAGCACGAGATAGTCGTTGACGATGAGGGGCACGAGGGAGGCGAGCACAATGAGCACCGCGACGTGGGCGGAGCCCAGTAGGTAAAAGTTCATCAGCAGGGCCATGAAGGTGTGGAAGATGATGGCGCCCGCGAACGACGAGTATTCGAGGTACGGACGGCGCGTGCGTTCCGGCAGCGAGTGAATCCAGCGCTGCACACCCACGATGGCCGTGAGCGCGGGCGGCACAAAGAGCGCTAGGGCGTAGAATTCGTGGCCGAACCACGAGAGGGGCGCGATGCAACGCAGCACAAAGGCGACCGCGTTCGCCGCGACGAGCGCCGCGACATAGTTGCCTACGATGCCGATGGTGGATATCATGGCCATCCGCACAAACGCCGTACGCGGCTCGGTCGAGTTCATCGCACTCAGCAGAAAGTTGACGAGCACGGAGAGCGACGTGATGATGTTTTTGAAGAGATGGGGCGAGAGCACGATCATGTACGAGCTCGCGATAGAAAAGTAGACAGGCAAGAGCCGCTGGAAGGGCCGTCGGCGGATTTGAGCTAGCGGCGAGGCAGCATCGAGGCACAGCGACTCGATCAGCGAGAGTGTATTCTCGCCAAAGTGCTGCAACACGCCGCGCTCGACATACGACGGCACATCGCGGCGCGTGTGATACAGGTACGACGAGCCCACGACGGCCATGTCGAGGCCGGGCAGGCCGTGTCCATACTCCTGGAACTGGCGGAAATCCGTGTCGCTCATAATGATGCCAGACGAGAACACGTCGCTCGCGACGACCGTGCCGAATGGATGCGGCACGCGGCTGTACGCCTCGATGAGCGCGGGGTCCGTCGCCTGGAAGAGCAGGGGCGGACCGGACACACCGCAGCCCTCCAAGTTGACCACGGCACGAACGCTGGCGCGCGTGATATTCTCCTGCGTCATGTACAGATGCGATGCGTCCTGCAGCGACTCTTCGCCATTGTTGAAAAGGAGCACGAGGCCGTGTTTCATGCGCGGCGCACCACGGACCGTGAGCGCCCGCAGTGCCTCGAGCATGATGGCCACGCCGGCCGCGTCGTCCACCGCGCCGGGTGACGGGATCGTGCTGTCAATGTGCGCGTTCACAAGCAGCGTATGCGCCTTGCTCTCTTCCGACCCATCTGAGACGCGCACGATCAAGTTGGACATGCCATAGTACCGCTTCCACACGGGATGACCGAGGATCTCGAAGCGGTGACGGCCATCGCTCTGCTGCCGAAACACCTCGACGTGCGTCGCATACTCGCTGCCACCCGTGGCATGCGTGCCTTCGTAGCGGCGCAGCACATCCTCGAGCCACACTTCCGCATCGACATGCTTCTGTGTGCCGACCACGCGGTACCCAATGCCTTCGGAGAGATGCTGCATCGTCAGCATGGCATTCGCCTCGCTGAAGTAGGACGAGAGCGGGCCATCGTACGCCTCGCCATCGGCCAGCTCGTAGGCAGACGCCGCGCCGCCATCCAGCTGGTGGGACAACAGCGCATCGAACCACGCGTCGCTCGCATGTCCACGAGGCTTGGGCGCGAGCGGCGTCGTCGGGGCGAGCGGCGTCGGAAGGCGGTAGTGCCAGTAGATCGAGGCCGTAGCAAGCACGCAGGCAAGGCACGCAAGCGACACGAGCTCACGCACGACCGCACGCTTCGTCGGCCTGTACGCGAGCGGCTCGCGCTTGCGGTCGTCGGCCATGGTCGTCAGACGCCACGTCGTTGCTGACAAAAAAAGTCTATGAGCCTGTCGCGTGCCGCCACAGCACAGCATACGTCGCCGGCGTGCATCCCGCGAGGCGCTTCGCCTCGCCAAGCGTGCGCGGACGCGTACGGGAGAGGCGCTCTTTCATCTCGTCACTGACGCCGGCGAGCTGGTCATACGCGAGGTCGGCGGGCAGCGCAAGCGCCTCGTCACGCTCGAACGCCTCGATGTCAGCGGCTTGGCGGCGCAGATGCGGCATGTACGCGGCCTCTGTCGCGAGACGCTCGAGCGTGCTCGCAGGCATGCTGCGCAGCTCAGGCACGAATGGCAGCAAGTCGCGGATGCGCGCATGCGGCCGCTGCATCATGTCCAGGGCACTTTGCGTACGCACATCATCGGCGGCCTGGAATCCGTGCTGGGCCCACGCACGCGATGTCATTTTCGTGCGCTGCAAGCATGCCATACCGTAGTCCATGTCCGCCTGGACGGCATGCAGCGCTCGAAGGCGCGCCGGCGATACGGCCTCGGGGCACACGGCATGCAGGAGCGGCGTGAGTCGCACGTCGGCATTGTCAGCGCGCAGCGATAATCGATACTCGGAGCGCGACGTAAACATGCGGTACGGCTCCACGACCCCTTGCAAGCGCAGATCATCGAGCATGACGCCGACGAACGCCTCACTGCGAGAGAGGCACAGCTCCGGACGGCGCTGCGCACGCAGACCCGCATTCAAACCGGCCAACAGGCCCTGAGCACTGGCCTCTTCGTAGCCTGTCGTGCCATTGATCTGGCCCGCTAAAGCCAGGCCCCGGATCCGCCGCGTCTCGAGCGTCGGGAGCAGCTCGCGTGGATCCAAGTGGTCGTACTCGACCGCGTAGCCTGGCCTCAGCAGCTCGGCATGCTCCAGTCCAGGGATCGTGCGCACCAAGCGTGCCTGCGTCTCGGGCGCGAGAGAGCAGGAAAGGCCGTTCGGATACAGCACATGCCCATCGCCCTGCGGCGTCGTAAGAAAGCCCTCTGGCTCGAGCCACACGGGATGCGACGACTTGTGCGCGAAGCGAAGGACCTTGACTTCCAGCGACGGACAGTACCGCGGACCGGCATACTTCGTCATGTCGTAGTCGTCGCCATGTACTTCCGTATGCACGATCTCATGCGTCGCTGGCGTCGTGCGTGTGCCGTAGCAATACATTTGGCGACGTGCATCGATAGGCGGTCCATCGCGATGCAGGAAAGAGAACGCCGCTGGCTCGTCATCGCCACACAGCACACTCAGAGCCTCGGAACGCTGGGCGGCCTGATGACCCGGGTATCTAGCGCCGAGAGCCACAGAGGAGGCAGCTATGCGCGGCGGCGTGCCCGTCTTGAGCCGCGCGAGCTGAAACCCAGCACGCGCCAGCGACGCGCCGAGTGACTCGGTGCTGGGCTCCGTGCCCTGACTCGGCAGCGGCAGCATTCGCCCCGCTGGACGCCGCTGCTTGCCGAGCAAGATGCAGGCGGACAAGAAGGTGCCTGTGCACAAGACGACCTGGTCGCACGGGATGCTCTCACCGGAGGCGAGTCGCACGCCCGTGACACGCCGGCCAGTAGGCCCCTCGTCCATGTCCAGGCCATGCGCGTGGGCCTCTCGGATCGAGAGGCGGGGTATCTCGCGCAGCATCTGCTGGATGCGCGTCTTGTACAAATACCGGTCCATTTGGGCGCGTGGGCCATGCACGGCCGCGCCTTTCGACCGATTCAGCATACGAAACTGGATGGCGGCATGATCCGCCGCTATGCCACTCAGCCCACCCAGTGCGTCCGTTTCACGCGTCAGGGTGCCTTTGCCAATGCCGCCGATGCTGGGATTGCAGCTCATTTCGCCAATGGTCGCCGCCGACGTCGTGAGCAGCACGGTGGACGCACCCGTTCGCGCAGAGGCCGCAGCAGCCTCGACACCCGCATGCCCCCCACCGATCACGACCGTATGCACGCCGCGACGCCACATGCGAAGGAGGCCAAGGTGTGGTAGTGGCACGTGACTATGTCCTCACCGTGTCGATGGGAGGTGTGCGCCTCCATTGAACGCAGCCGGCGTGTTGATCCTCGACGACGATGAGCAGCGCGTCGGCGCGGGATGCGCAGGCCAGCTTGCCGCGCGCTAGACCGGCCCTGGACGAGTCCTTTTCGTCAGGGCTAGGCCTAGGTATCTCTGTGAGTCACGAAAAGCCGCAGCGCGCGAGTCAGCGGCCTGCCTCAGAGGTGCAGCACGGCCGTACGCCGTTCCAGCGCACGGGGCCCACCGCCAGCAGGATCCATCGCGTGCACGGCATGCCATCGCTCGCTACGGTCGATCGAATCGCGATCAATGATGTGCTCGAGCAGTATAAGCCAAGCAGCGACGAGTCGGCGATGGCGGATACGACGCACGTCAGCACGCACCCAGGCCCGTCGCGTCCCTCGGCGCCACTGCGTGCATCGCTCGAGACGTCGTCCCCGTCTTTTCTAGGCGCGCCGACGGACGCTCGCAAAGACGCGTCGCTGCGCGCATCCCCTCCGCCCGAGGTGCCATCCGCGCCAGACGCACATGTCTCGGCGCCGCCAGCTGAGCCCGAGTGTCGCATCGAGCCAAGCACGAGCCGCATTCATATCGTCGGCATCACGACGCATAAGACGGCACCGCGTGCGGAGACGTCACGAGCTGAGCACCACGCGTCCATGTCTCCGCCAGGCACGAACGAGATCTTCCCGGACGGGCTGTTCACATCGATGCCGACGCCGCACCTGCATGATCCTACGCAGAACGACAAGCCGACGTCGGCCGTGCCCGAGGAGCCTGTGCCACCATCGCGCCCTGTCTCGTGGGCTCGCACGCTGCAAGAGCTCTCGCCGCGTGCGGACGAATCGCGCCATTCGATCGAGAACGGCCATGACGTCGATGCCCTGCTGGCCGAGGAGCCCGAAGAAGACTCCGTCGACAAGCTGCTGCAAGAGGACGGACTGGGCATCGCACGCAGCTCTACGATGCGCCGCATCGCGCCGAAGGAAGCTGCGCGCACGCAGTCACCGCCCCCCGAGCGTTTGTCTGTCGACTTACCGACGCTGCCGAGCTGGAGTCCGATCACGCTAGACGGTATGCTGGACGACGTTCCGCCGGCGTCACCGCCTCCTTACATCACTCGCGATAAAATTCGCGAGCGCGTCGAGCGCAGAAAGACGGGCGCACAGAGCACGTCGCCCGCGCTGGATCCCCCGGCCCGCACGGCAGAGACACGAGCCCCAGCGCCTCAAGACGCACGACCCGCCTCGGCGCCTCCCACGCGTGCGTCGGAGGCCGTGCCGCGCGCTTCCTCACCCGCGAAACCGGCGGCGCGTGTCCTTCCCACGAAAGAGATCCCTTCGCGACGTGAGACGGTGCGTCGTGATCTCAACAGTCCCCTGGCCCAGTTCCAGTCGGACATGCGCGACGCCGCTCATGACGCACCGCCCATGTCAGCGCAGGCGCCGATGGCCCACCTGTCTCAGACGCTAGCGCGGCAGGCGACGTGGTTCGACGATGCGGGGCACACGGACGCAGAGCACCGCGCGTCGTCGTCGTCGTCCTCGGACGCGCCCCTACAGCGCGACGCCGAGCCGGCGCACGAGCATCGAGCGGCGAGCCAGGCGCCTCCGGCGGCACCGACAGACGAGCTGAAAGACGAGGCGGCCGCCGACGGGCCTCCCACCGCGTTCAGTTTCGTGATGGAGCGCGAATTACAGCGCATCGTCCGCGAGAGCGATCAAAAGTACAAGGTCAAGGAACGCGGCGTCTTTGCCGACACACCAGCAAGACGTGGCGGCCTAGGCACGCATCCCGCATGGATGCGCCTGCACAAACCGACGGAGCTGACGGAGCTCATGGAGCAGCAACCGCCGATGCCGACGACCGTGCCTGATGCACAGGGATCGTACACGGACGGACGCCTCTTCCTCGCGATGGACGCTGTGACGCTGACAGGTCCCATCACGCCGTCCCAGGACACGCAGCTGTACTGCGTGCTGGACAATGGCATCCACCGCGTCAAAACCGAGCAAGTACCTCTCACGCCCCCGAACAAGGGCGCGACGCGCATTGACCAGGAATTTGAGCTGATCGAGAGCCCCGACTTTTCGCTCGTGCTGTCCGTCATGCTCGACGGCGTCGCGACCGATATCCCGACCGAATGGGGCGGCCTTGGCAGTGACGTGCCGCGGACCAGCGTCGGCCGCTTCCTGAGCAAGCGTCTCGGAACGCACCACCGCGAGACGATGCGCAGTCCCCCGCTGTCAGAGCCGTATGGCCGTGTCTTCTTTGCGCTGCGAGACGCGCTGCCTCACTGCTACGCGCGCGCCTTCGCGCTGGAGCTGCCGATCCAGGTAGACTCGGATGGCCGCACGACGCTGCGGCGGAGTGCCGCGCAGCGCCTTCAGCGTGGTCGCATGCGGCTACGTGTGCTGTACCTGCCGCCTGTGCCGCTGGTCCTTGAATCGACGCTGCCTGGCAACATGGAGGAGGCCATGCAGGGCATCGAATCGGTCGCATGGCACCAAACCACGACGTCGTACCAGGGCGTGCTTACGCAGCTGGGCGGCGACTGCTTATCGTGGCGCCGGCGTCCTATGCGCATCGTCGGCCTGAACCTCGTGTGCTACAATGAAGTGACGCGGCGGCCGACGACCCGCATCGATCTCGTCCAGGTCGTGTCCGTCGACGAATGCGGACCTGCCGCGGCGAATGCCGAGCACAGCGCCGCCAACGACGGCGCTTTTCCCGTGCCCCACTCATTCTGCCTGTCGTTCCGCGACGGCGAGAAAATTTACTTGTTCGCCGACACACACGAGTCCATGCTCGACTGGGTCCGCATCCTCCGCAATATCGTCGCGCACAAACTCACACCACCGCCTGCGTGGGCCCTCGCGACCGTCGAGGCAGCACAGGCGCGCACACACGCGCGTGGACCGCCGTCCAAGGCGCCCAAGCCACCACCGAATCCACCGACCGCGCCCGCTTCATCCCAGCCCCACGTGGCCCCACCTCCCC
>ERZ501055.16-NODE-16-length-162316-cov-11.924024_pt1 | contig 162316 bp, 114 predicted proteins | sample MGYA00510860_ERZ501055 | MGnify/ENA primary metagenome ERZ501055 (study PRJEB25958, sample SAMN03398538) | human skin metagenome | study: EMG produced TPA metagenomics assembly of the Human Skin Microbiome Metagenome (human skin metagenome) data set. | reverse complement strand
ACTAACACTAACACTAACACTAACACTAACACTAACACTAACACTAACACTAACAATATCAAGAAATACAATAACGATAGTAGCACCTCTTTTAACCTATTGCTCAGGTTTTAAATAAAGCTTTCCGTCAACACTCTGATCAGCTCTCTCAGCGGATTCGGTGCTTCGGCATTCGACATAGACATCGAATCTGTCGTCAAGTCGTTGACCAATATTTTGATGGGAAAAGTGCGGATGCACTCATGAGCCACTAACACGCGCGAACTGAGCATGATTCCCTACTCTCCGAAAAGGATATGAAGTTGAAAAATCGCGGTAGCACTGCCGAGTTCGCCATTGTGGACTCACTTGGGAACATTGTTGTAGAGGTGCAGATTGGCCCAGATATAAACAAGATGCCAATGCTTGTGGACATTGGCGGTGCAACTCAAGCGTATATGATTCAATCTACCAGTCGAACAATTCCAGTAGGGCTTCGGACGAGGTTGTTATGTTTATGGCCGGTTGCCATAGTAGCTTGGGTACGAAGGGGCCTTTGGTCACCGATACCTTTCACTCTGGTGATCTGATTTCTATGTCATTCCCAGTTGGTGTCTTTACCAAGAAATACCACAGTGTTGTGATGAGCGACAAAAATTGGTGGAATTTTGGCCATGATGTATCCTGGCCTTGCAGAAAACCAGTGGTATGGTCAGCCTAAGAAAGTTGACCTGGTGACGCACCTCAAATATCAGGGTGCGATTGATAGCCGCAAATGTCAAACGTCCGTTGGAAAGGGTGGAAAACTAGTTGTTGGCAGGTTTGATGACTTGCTGAGGATGGCCTTAGGGAGATGGCTAACAAGGGTATGTCTCGCAACCACGCTGGCATCAAGGGTAGTTCCAATGATGTTGAGGAAGCGTTCCTTATTTTCCACACGGATACTCATGGCATTATCATTACAGCTAAAGAATGCAAATAATATTTTTTATGACCTTGGTACTGAGACGAAGGAGCAAGATACTGGTAATATCATTAGTATTTTTTGACTGAAAGAACTTTCCAGATCTCAGTTTCTCAGCTGCTGAATGTGGTGTGGATGTCGTAATTTCCAAGGATGAAATTACTAGCGTTGATGATCATTTTTGTGGGTGTTGTGACGCAGTTACTACGAGCATTGTAGGCACACGAAGTAGGAAAGTACTCAGGCTGAATAATGTTGCTTTTACTGTGCACGTGACCCCTTTGTACGCGCGTCGCTGATATTGCCAGACTTAGTCTACTCGGACAAAGGTACGGTTGCGCTAATTGTTGTAGTTATTCATAAAAGGAACTATAATACTTTGGCTAGGTGTTTGCGTCATGGTCATATTTCTGCCCTGTTTTACAGGTAATCAATAAGCACTGCATTGTTTCATACTAGAACCGTTATTTTGCATTCTGTAGTTCATAGTTCCCAAGGTAAATAGCGTTGTAAAAAATGGTCGCGGAGATTGCAGATACCTTTCGTCTGATCATCGTTCGATTGATGACCCACACTGACTCTTTCCTCCGCTTAATACACACGAATATACTCCCTTTTGGATCTACCGCATATAGAAAAGGTGATAATAATTAATACAACATATGAGTTGTTGTTAAGTCGGAATAAGAGCTACCTTAAGAAATGTACGAGACGATAGAGCTGTACCGGTTTCACAAATTCAAACATAGACTGTCCCCCAGGGCAGTGAAGTGATTTGTCCAGAATAATACTGTGGTTTTAGTATGTGTAGGGAATGCATTCTCGGTTCTGACATTCTCTGCGCGACTTTTGTGAGGTCCAATTGCAGTTCCCCGCGTACCTGGCAGTTTTGCAAATTAAACTGCGGCATGCGCAATATTTGCGCCCTAGCTTATTTCCTGTACAGTTTGTAGCCAACGACATTGTTACCACATTGCCCCACTGATTCAAAAATGACCATGTTCGGACTAGTTCCAGGTAGTCCCGTTTCCTCAGTAGTAAACTACTCATATTGTGAATCATGACCGAGTTGGAAAGCAAAAAAGGGCACGCACTGGACGAAAACGATATAGATGACCCTGAAAGGCACACCAACCGAACTATTGCGTGGCTCCAAGTCCTAGCAGGTCATCTTACTATATTCAATTCATGGGGTTACATGACGTCCTTTGGTATGTTCCAACCATATTATGTGGAAATGTTCCGTGAAACCCCTACCAATGTGGCTTGGATTGGGACCATCGGATTCTTTGCTGTATTTTTTATGGGTATTTTTGCAGGACGTTTGGCTGATGCTGGGTACACGCGACTGTTGATGGGAATAGGCTTCAGCATGCAGCTCATTGGCGTTTTTACAACGTCGGTATGTAAGGAGCTTTGGCAAGCCATTCTAGCAGAGGGCATATGTCAAGGGTTCGGATTCGGTCTAACATATACTCCTATGGTTTGGATACTCGCTTCGTACTTCCGCGAGAATCGATTGATGGCTATTTGTTTACAGACTTGTGGTGCCTCAACGGGTGGTTTAGTATTTCCCGCTATTGCCAAAACTTTGCTACCATCTATTGGGTTCCCATGGACTGTGCGAGTAATGGGATTTGTTATTCTATTTAACGTCATCGTGATCATGCTGCTGATCCGCCCTTACCTTCCGCCACGGAAATCAGGTCCAATGTTCGAACTTGCTGCTCTTAAAGAACCAAGATTCCTATTTTTCACATGTGGCATGTTTCTCACCATGTGGGGTAATTGGGTCGCATTCTTCTACCTGCGAGCTTATGCCATCAAATGGTTGGATGCATCCGATGACGATTCATTCAGTCTGCTGTTGGTTTTGAATGGTATCGGTGTAATTGGGCGTATTGTTCCCTCGTACTTGGCTGAACGGTGGTTTGGAGCATTGAACACAATTTCCTTCCTTATTATGGTATCTGGTGTACTTATGGGTTGTTGGATAAGTGTCAAGACCATGAGTTCGATGTGGGCGTTGGTTGTTTTTTACGGTTTGTTTTCGGCTGGAACTCAATCAATGTTCCCTGCCTCGATGACCACTTTAACGGCTGATCCTAGCAAACAAGGTGTACGCTCTGGTATGGGATTTTCCATCGTATCATTTGCCACACTTAGTGGATGCCCTATCGCCGGGCAGCTCATTCAAACTCATAATGGGCGATACCTAAGCGCTCAAGAATTCGCATGCGCGTCTATGTTGTGTGGCTTTGTTTTCGTCTTTATAAGCAGCTTTATGCGATGCTCCACTGCTAAAGGTGAACCATGAACTCCACCAATTTGATTGTTTCGGATGCACACGTTCCTTGTGCGTCTTAACAGGATATCACCTTTCCTGTAATTTCACCATTCTATGCATCTCCGTTTTGACGCAGTAGCTGGATTTTCCAAACCCGTTGGTACAGCCAATACATCAAGCTGTTGGCATCTTTGTTAGCCTTGGACTTTCATGAATTTAGCTTTGTGCACTCATTCTGGTTTACATGTGCTCCTTAATCTAGGACTGCCTCGTAGCTAGTTGTGCGCTAATGATATTTTTTTCGACCCTTTTGTGCGATGTATATTCGATATATTTCGCGTACTCGGCACTCTATAATGGTTCTTGCGTAGCATTGCTTCTCAAGACCGGGTTAAGCTTCCAAGTTTGTGTCCTATTTTCTGTGGTACTTTTAATATGACATGATGTCCGTTGTGATCAAGTGGATTGGGTATTTTGGGACCCCAGACATGATTCCCAACCTATTTCTTTTATTTTCTGGAGTTGACTACTTACAGTTTTTTTTACCATTCATGCCCAAATTAGAAGTGCACATGTGTATCACCTTGAGGAACCTCGCACGTACGTAGTGTATTGCGACGTTGCGCTTCGTTCGAATAGCTTCATCGACATACAAAATCTAGAAAACTCGATACATGAAATCTATCATGCCATATATACATTATCACCAAAATAAATTCAAGCACAGCCAAGCACAGCCATACGATTGACACCGCCAGACACCGCCACTACGGCCTATCTATTCGTAGGCACCAATGTGTATAATCTGTATCAGATACACTCATGCATTGGTATAGTTAGACACATTTGGTAACGGTGACCAACAGTAAATTGGCTTGCAACCAATGTTGTATCAAGGCCAAGTACAAGTATGAGAACACTTCCATCTCGTGCCTCCTTTCACATTTTCGCATTCTTGTGCGTGAAATGTTGCAACTAACCGGACTATACTATTTCATTAAGATCAATCGATTATGCTGTTATTGTACGCGCTGTCACCACAGAAGTCAACTGTGATTCACTACCCTGGAAGGTTACTTGTAGCTACGGAATGATATTACTTTCCCAAATGGAATATTAAAGGCTTTCAGGACAAATGTCCCGGAAGGTTTAAACTAATAGATAATTGTTCCTTGTATACGTATCACGTATACGATAGCCATGACATTCCTAAAATTGTCGAGAAAATTGTGGGCGATAAAAACATTCAGGGTTGTTATAGTCAGCAAAAAAAGGCCATTTTAATATGTCGCACGTTCATACCAACAACATTACATTTCTACCTAAAAATGTCTGGTAAAGTGGTGATATCGTAAACTGGTCATTGCATTTCAATTCAACGGTCCAAAATCCGTCGTGCTTCCTCGTACGCCGCCTGCATTGCCGTGCACTGGCAAGCCTTGCATTTGACATTGCTGCGTCAGATACGAAGGTACCTTTAGCATTTCCTTTGCCTCCTTCGGCGCTTGAATCAGTAGCATTGCCAAGCCTGCAGACAGATGCCAGTCCATGTGACAATGCATAATCCATGCACCTGGGTTATCTGCCCGGAATCGGATTGTCACACTTCCGCCATTAGGTATTATCACTGTGTCCCGACGCATCGGATTTTCACGCACAGTCACCTTAGTGTGCGGCAGACTCGCATTCTGCATCCTTTCCACTAGTTGGAACTGAGTCCCATGCAGATGGAAAGGATGCTCACCGCCGCCACTCACGAGTTTCAGTTCAACCGTGTGATTGTATGGCGCCACTACTGCGTTCGAATTAGGACCATACACCTTAGGATCCATGATGGTTGTATCATTCTCGGATTTCATTGTCAAAATTGGTGGAGTCAACGGTGCTTTAAACGTTGTCCCATTCACGACACCCATAGGAATCGCATCGTCCGATTCTTTCATGCCCACAATGAGGGTCACAGCCATGTCTGGTTTGCTCTCCGCCGACTTCTTCTGCACGGGTTCCAATGAAAAATCATCAAACAACTTGAATGTTTTGATCGTTTTCCGTCCCTTACCCAGCTTCGCATTCTTTTTTCCATACGAAACTTTGCTGGTTAAATTCAGCTTCAAGTGATCTCCATCTTGATGCTGGAAACCTCTTCCATATACGGACTTCTCCATGTCTGCATGAATTCGCCAGTCATGGTCTGAACAGTTCCGTGCCTTAACGAGGACTGAGTACCGTTGACCTATCCCTACCTGAACCACATCTGTAGGGAACGGTTTCACATCCGTACCATCCGCTTCAATAATCTCCATGTCATGTCCCTCAATCCAAAAGTCAAACCTACTGGCTGCAGACATATTTATCAGTCGCAGTCGGTAGGTTTTACCCGGTTCGAACGGCAGCGTCGCATTTTCGTTATATCCTGGAAGGTTCTTTGACGTTTGGTTCACCTTCGTGTGTGCAAAGTACATAAGACCTTCCTTTGGCGTGGGATATATAGCATCTTGCGTCAAATATTTGTGATGAATGAGGTAGCCGTGTCGCTCGTGATACCAATCGTTCAACACAACAGTGTAGTCGTCGTCATAATCATAGACTTCTCCATCTGCATTGTGAATGATAAAAGGTGTACGAAGTCCATCAACATATTGTCCTTTGTAATGACCATGAAGCCAGTAGGTTCCCCACTGCCTTTCTGTTTTTCCAGCCCTTGGCGAGTTCAATAACTCATAGCGGAACGACTGCCCGTCTGGAATAGGGCACTGAGCAATATTTGCAGCTCCATCAAAGTAATTTACATTCTTGTAGTACAAACCATGCCCGTGCAACGTCGTCGGTCTTCCATCACCAAACACGTTAGACACGTTGATGTGCACGAAATCATCAGAATTAACACTCAGAGGACAGTTTGGAAACTCTCCGTTGATACCAATAGCTCGACGAGGAAACTTGCCATCTGGATTCACGTTATCGACCCAGCCAATCTTCCAGTGTTTACCGACATCAGCGGCAAGCGCACATGCCGCAAAGACTGTCGATAAAGCAAGGTGGAACTTCATTGCCGCTCTATTGGCAGAACAGAGAGATAAGCGAGCTACAATCACATGTTTTTATAATGAGATTTGAACACGAATTCTAGGCACATGTATGAAGTAGATCATAATGTAACTTACCAATCAAATTCATAGTACTAAACTAATGTAGTATTTCTTCCTGCATGTTCCGAACACGTGCATAGATACACACAGTCACGCCTGCATTTAATACGCTCGGATTTCCGTCGCGTAAGCCTGTTTCTTTTTCTGTGTAGAGGAGCAAAATAACCTCATATTTGTCAACGGGTTCAGGGTTTCTCTCCAGCCTGGCGCACGACCCTTCAACTGCATCATACATGCATTCGAAATCCGCTGATATTAAAGTAAGATTAGGATACTGTGGCCTTTTTATTCTGTGTGGTTAATGCGGACTTTATGATCATAAGGCTTTGTCTCAAATTATCTATTGTGAATGAGCTCCAGGATCGATAGTTTGTGCCAAACGCAAAACAACCATACATAATATTCCTTTTTTCCCAACAACAACAATTCATGTGACTTCAACCTACTATCTTCATTGCCGCAATACATGCGTTGAACATCTAAACCACTATGAACAATCCCATAACACCAATGTCATCATATCCTCTTTTCAAACTGCTCAAGCCGATTCAGGGGTTGTCATCACCATTCTGTAAAGACCTCCGCAATAGTTTGCCGAATAAGTTTAGTCATCGTATTTATCATACTCACAACCTATTTATTAAAAAGGATGCTACTGCGCGAGATGTATATTTTATTGGTCTCTGAAGCATTGAATGGCGGTGCAACTTGGCCCTGTACCCATTGCGTGATGAATCCTCACAAGTGCATGCGTTGCCTTTTAAAAAGGTAGACGCGTAACAAACAAGTCGTTCCTCATTTCAATTCGAGTCAGAATGCAGCTTTGCAATCTTTTCTGTTTCGTTCTCACGACACTTGTTGTCGGTATATATGCTACAAGAAACGATTCTGTCTATGATGTACAAGCGCTACGTGCACGTTTAGGATCGAAAGGAACTAAAAGTTTGAAATTCCGACCAGGATACCAAATGTCACGTTTGAAATACCCCCATCGTGGGGTGGATATCAGCCGGTTAGCATCAGGCATGATGAAGCGCGTCAACTTTATTTTTGGATGTTCCCTGCAACTGGAAAAGTTGGCCACGACGACCTTGTTGTCTGGTTCAACGGCGGTCCTGGCTGCTCATCTCTCACGGGTGTTCTCACTGAGGAGGGTCCTGTAAAATTCAACAATGTAACGCATAAGGCCGAACCCAATCCGTATTCATGGACAAATTTGACGAACATGATCTGGGTTGATCAACCTGCTGGCACCGGCTTCTCTCGTGGTCAGCCGAAAAACCAATCTATGGAACAAATCGCCGAGGAATTCAACGGGTTTCTGCTCTCATTGTACCAAACCTTTCCCAAGTTGCAAGGCAAGAGGCTCTGGCTTGCAGGGGAAAGCTACGCAGGCAAGTTCATTCCCTACATGGCCGACTGGATTTACAAGCATGAAGCTGAGAACCAGAGAGCAGGTATTCATCTCCATGGCATTAATATGATAGATGGATTCTTTATGGACGACATAATTGGGAAGGAACTCCCATCCATGCAATTTGCCCAACAACATTACAGGAGCATGAATATAAGTGAGGCTGACATGAGCGCTCTCGAAGCCAAAGCACAGAAAATTGGCATTGCTGATTACGTGGAGAAATATCTTCATTATCCTCCGAAGGGTCCACTCCCTATCCCGCGCAACTTGAACAAGTCTGAGTCGGTATATTCTGCATTCAAGAAATTGGCGAAGAAGGCGAACCCATGCTTCTCTCCATTCTATGTTATAGCCACGGCACCATGTCCGCTGAACTCTATGGGTCAGAACGTCACGTCGGAAAAGGCATTCCCGCACAATTACTTCAATGACATGCCTTCCATCAAGCCAATCATTCATGCTGACAACAAAACTTATTTGTCGTGCTCCCGGGCTAAGCCGTTTAAAATCATGAAGAAACTCCACACTCAATTTCCTATTCATACCGTTCTCCCTGGCGTTATCGAAAAGAGCAATCGCACCATCATCCAGCACGGCAAGCTTGATTACATCATGCTGGTGAATGGCACCTCGCTAGCTATCCAGAATATGACTTGGGCCGGCGCGCAGGGTTTCCAATCCAAACCTAACAAAACGCTTCTTGTGGACGGTGAAACGGCTGGCTTGTATCATAGCGAGAGAAAGTTGTCATTGGTTCAAGTCGACCGCGCGAGCCACATGATCGCGGCCTACAAACCCAAGCCAGCTTACAAGTTGCTTCAATTTTTGCTGGGACAAATTGAAGAGGAAGACCTGATCAAGGCCTAACCCTTCGTTATCTGTCTATTCACATGTCAAGTTGCATCTACACGCACGCATCCTTGTAAATACAAACCATAGGCTTCATTCTGCCCGAGTAGCTCAGTCGCGATCAAACTCAAGCATTAATTAAATAATGAGAAATGATTGGCGGAATCTTGTTCTTTGGGGAAACGCCCTTTACTTTTGGTGGGGTTTGCCCATGCACTGCAGTTGTGCGACCATAAACTCATTGAGCTTCAACGATGTCGTTGGCTTCGCCACTGATCCCTATCAAAAGGGCTCCAGTAAATTCAAGAAAATATAAGAGTCGAGAACATTTTGCGAATGACAAAAAGAATGTAGCTCCGAGAGTGGATTCTCGTCAATCGAACAGTGACTTGTCCCTTTCTAATTCCAGGAAGGTTATGAAACAAACAGGGTCGCATCAGAAAACAACCAAAGACACTCAAAGTAACCTTGGATTCCAGAAAAATAAACTGTCCAGCTCAAAAAAACTGCCACTTATACCGGAGTGCTCTCGCGAAGGTCTTGGACATGAAACAAGGTCCTGTGTAACACCAGATCACCGTGCATGCGTTGGAAACGGCTCTTGTAACGGTGTTTCTAAATGCCAATCTTCACATTCAATGATTGAACAAGCTAATGATTCGGATAATGAATTTTATGACGCCATTGAAGCCACAGAAGCAAGTTTACCTGTGACAACCCGAATCACAAAGAAAGCCGATGCAAATCAAAGCCCAGCTGACGTGTCTCCCGCCCCGCATCCCAATTTGCAAGGAAAATTCAATAAAATACATGACTTGCAGCTTCTTGCCAGTAATGCCAAGGACCGATCTGCACGCATCTCTCGTCTCACCTATGCTGATGTTAGGCAATCGCCAGACAACATGTACCAAGACATTCTCGTGACACACCGCGCTTTACATTGCTTCCTTAACAGTCGCATGGTGGAAGCTTATGAAATTGTAGAACCGTACTCTGAATGTCGTCTCTACTACACTCTTGGCTATGCTCTCTTGTCAACAATCAAGGCTATGATGACATTTGAACATCAAGACCTAGGCACTGCTATATCACATTGCAGGGATGCACTTCACATTGCTTACTTGCTGCGCAAAAAGCAATCTGCTTTGTCTTCATTTGGCCGCTTTGTACGTGGTGCAGGTCCCTCTGTGGCATGGCTTTCTTCAATGACACCTGTGGAAAAGCATGCAGAACTTATATCTTCTGAATGCACGCTTCTCAAAGCCGTATTGGGTATTGCGCATTCAGGTGACATTCTTGGTTCTTTGTCTGAAGTATTCCATCTACGAGCTGCGTATGGTGAATACCGAAGCCTTCTCAAGTTTATTGAGTGGGAAGATGCACATGCGCAGGAAAAAACAGATGAACATTTTCGCAGCGGTGTGTTCCTGGGCTCAGGATGTATCAGCTTGATTTTGGGATTGTTGCCTTCGAAGGTGTTGAAGATCATGGAAATTTTCGGCTATGAAGGCGATGTACAGGTGGGCCTAAGGCTTTTGTGCCAAGCATCTGGATGGAATCCTGATCCATCCAAGAGAGTTCCTTTGCACACAATTGAGACAGAAGGCATCCGAGGCCCTCTTTCTGATATGGCTATGCTGATGTATCATTTGGTCATTTCCACGTTTATTCCAGTGCCACATGTCAACATCGACTTTTCAGAAAAAGTATTGAACTATCATCTTCAGCGCTATCCTCAGGGAGTATTTTTCCTCTACTTTCAAGGTCGTCTATATTCCACACAAGCTCGCTCTGCGAAGGCCATTGAATGCTTCAAAGAAGCTCGTGATGTCCAAAATGAGTATGTGCAGCTCAAACACATTTGCTACTGGGACATGGCACTTGCTTATATGTCTTTGAACGAATGGAGACAGGCGAGCTTCTGCTTCACAGTGCTGGCCAACGAGAACAATTGGTCGAAGGCGCTGTACCATTACGCTCGTGCCGCTTCGCTGTATGAAACAGGCAACGCAACAGAACGAGAGGAAGCTAAAGAAGTGATGGAGCGTGTGCCCTCTATGACACAACGTATTGCCGGCAAAAGCATCCCTCTTGAAAAATTTGCGGCTCGTAAAGCTCGCAAGATGACGCAATACGGATATCTCTTCCATCCTGCTATGGAATTTGCTTATTTGACACACTGCTACACTTCGTCTTCTCCCAGCTCGCTATATCAACGATCTTTACCCGTTATCGAAAAAGAGCTGGCGCGTATGGAGACAGAATCCAACCCGGTTCAAGATGACCTTTGTCTGGCGCACTTTTTGCACGGTGTCATTCTGCGCAATTTGGCCTACCCTGAAAACCATGTCAAAAAAGACTCTTTCGAGAGATATTTCAATGCGTCTGAAGCGTGCACTAAGGCCGAAACGAGCCTTTTGTATGTGGCTAAACATGGTGCCTTGTGTGAGTACGACCACTATATGCTCTACTTTTGTCATTATGAACTCGGTCGCCTGTACATCAGTATGGGACGACACACTGATGCTCGCTCACAACTAGAGCTGATTCTGAGTGGTAAAAATCTTGGTGACCACGGCCGCAAGGGCAAATACAGCATGCAAAACATGTGTGTATTGCGTTCTAACGCTGCTCTCGAATTAATGTAATGTTGTTTATGCTTTTTATGTGACGTAGGATTTATGCATTTCAGATTCGTAAGCCATCGGCGCTGCGCCCTCGATTCTGCTTCCATCTAACATACTGGGCGCATGGTACAAGAGGCGTGCCTGACAAAGCGTGCGCGCCACGCGCAACCCGCTTCAGACCAGGCCTTTTTCCAGCTTCAATTATCCGCCTTTGCATTCCTTTCCTCTTGCGGGTTTCAAGGCTCTAGTGCGAATGCGTGCCATGTATTTGCAGAGTGTATACAACGATACATCACACTTCTAGGGCGCACCGCAACAGGTATGGCTATGGGAGCTGGGCGCCATACCGCGAATATATGGGATGTGATCATGTCACTGGAGGAAATTATGGGCCAAGGTACCTTGGACGAGCTAATGGAGTGGGCCGACGATGAGGGCATCTGGAGACGCACGACTACCGACTTTTGGTCCCCAACGCTGCGTAAGGAACAAGCTAAACTGGCACGGCTCGCAAATCACGAACTATGCTCCCAACGCACTTCGTTTTCTTATGAAGAAATCCAAGACGAAGCCTTGCATGTCGAGCTCACTATTCGCGAGGCCCTGGATCAGTGTCTCGAAGACGATCTCGTCTGGGGCACTAGTGCTTATGTGACGGGTACAAAACGTCCATATATCGAGGAAAGACTTCAAGATGATGAAAATTCTTACATTCCATCGTTCCTACCGCGCTTCCCTACTAAGGATGCATGGAAAGAGCGTACCCCGACCGACAAAATCGACCGGGCTCGCGCTCCCAAGCCCAAGACAGAGACGAAGGCCCGTCCCATACCGCGAGCTGCTACGATACAGGGTGTGCCCCCATCTGACGAACTGGACGAGGATGGTGTCCGAAAGGTATGGCGTCGTCGAGCCATGGCGTACGCTGGTGTGCTTGCTGAGAGCTCGGGTACCCGATCAGAATTGCCATCTCTAGATGTTTGTGCGAAGCGCCGCGGTCCAGAAGCAAAGCTTGTTTCACATGGCTCCACCACGTCTTCTATCGATGCGTTTATGCAAGTCATGGATGCGCTAGGTGATGATCCCACAACACAGACGCCTATGCTTCTGACGTCGTTATCTCGATCTCATCATACCAATCCAACGTCCACCTCTTTGATGGCGGCAGCATTTAAGCGACGCAGACTTGCACACGCGATGGCTGACCCGCTTCGCTATGTGCCCAACGACTCGATGCACGGCTGCGTGCACGTACATCCGACCTCGCCGTCTGCAGCCCCAGGTCCGAGTCTGCTGATTACGATCCCACCCGCCAAGGATGGTGTCGATGAAGATACCCATGCTGCTACAGCTGCGCCTCTATTTACGCCCGTGCATCCGCATGGACGTACGGTCGCCATGGTGCCTCCCTCGGGTGCGCAGTTCCCCACTATGTCCTATCGACATGCATCGCACTTATACCATGCCGCCCGAATGCTTCTGTATCCCGACATGCAACGTGTCTTTTCTAGGCTTTCTGATCCACCAGCTATTTTGGACGATCATCGCACCGAGCAGGTGTATCATGGAACGGCTGCGAGTCGCACGCAGTTATCCGGCACCATTATGTCCGTTCGACACCGTGATACCCTAGGTGTCATGGTGAGTCGATACCGTGGCGCCAACTCCATACTGCATGCATCACTTGAGCGCTTGCGATTCCACTTGGCAGCTGAGCAGGAGGCACAGCGTCGAGCTGCTTTGGAAGACGGCCGCGAAAACGAAGTTGAAGAACCTATTCGCGGCGAGCGCATCAAAATGCCCGTCAAGGGCACCTTGGTTCACTCGTGGGACTGGCAAAAAGCTGACCCTTACGCATGATATTAGCGTCTCTTTTCAATATGCTTTTGTAGCAGCTTCTTGGCTTCTTCACCGCGCCCAAGATACGTAAGTCGCTGAGCTCGTCTTATGCGAATCACTTCCAGGCAAAATTCGATCGATGCCTCGGTGCGCCGCTTTCGCTCGGCCACATGATGCCGGAAGCAAAACGACAAGGGGAATCGGAAGCCGAGCCACAAATAAATGGTCAGCGAGCGATGCAGCGATTCCAGTAACATCAGAGTATCCACATGGAGTATTGTCTCGTCCTGCTGTACCCACATGGCCAAAGGTTGTGTAGACTTTGCCGCCTTGCGGCGTGCTTCCGCATCAGCTGCGATCTGCGTCACGGCTTCTTCCACTTCCAAGGTACCCAGGTCTTTGGCACAAGCCTCGAATTCTACTAGTTCTCCCCGGGCATATTTTTCAATCGCATTGCCAACCCAGGCCATGGCACGTTCGTCTCGAACATTCACAGGAGTGTTGGACCACGTCTCCTTTTCGGCATGAGTGAGCAAACCGCACCCACGATGCTCAATGAGAGCAGAGATCGCCTGTTGCGATACAAAGTCTGACATGGCAAAGATACCAGCATCGAGGTCAGCCATGGCATGAAACTCTTCAAGCAAGGATGACATGGAGTTTTCTTGCAAAACATTGCGCACCGCTTCTTTTGGCCGCGAGCGGGGTAGAAGGAAAGAAAGAGATTCTAGCTTTTGTTTGCTTGGCTGAATCAAGGCATGCGTGACTGAGCGAACAGGAGCTGCTAGTGCAGCGCGCAAAATGTCCATTTCATCTTCGTGCCGGGTAAGAACAAGACCATGTGGACTCGCATCGCGGGAGGTGCCATAGCGGCCAGCGCGTCCTGCAATTTGCTTGATCTGAGACAAGGACAAGGGCACGGTTTCGGTTCCATTCCATTTACTAAGGGTATCAAAAATCACACGCTTTATACGCAAGTTCAGACCCATACCAATAGCATCACTTGCTACCATTACATCCAATTTACCGGCATTGAATAGCTTGGCTTGCTCACTCTTGGTCTCAGGGGGCAGTGCGCCGTATGCCAGAGCGCACTGCAAGCCGGTTCTTGCCTCGATTTGCTCTTTCAATCGAAAGATCGTACTGCGCTTAAAAGCCACAATACAGTCTCCTCTCTGTACCTTTCCAAGGTCTCCATATAAGCTGTGTGGTGCCACATGCAAAGGCGTCAACCGCTCATAATTGTGCACGTGCAAATCGTCCCCACACAACTTGGCCAAGTGCTGGATCAATGGGACTGTGCTTGCCTCACCACACAAGTGTAGTTCTTTGGCCGGTAGACCTAGCACAGCATGGGTCCATGCAAAACCACGCTGTGGATCTGCAATCATTTGGATCTCGTCAATGACCGCCACATCATAAGGTCGAGTCACGTCTGCCATTTCCACCGTACACGATACAAGACCAGCATATTCATCCACCGTGCGTACTTCTTCACCCGTGCGCAAGTTGCACGCTCGTGGTGGAATGCCTGGTGAAATGGTGCCTTGGTTCATTCGCTCCCAAACTTCATGCGCTAGCAAACGAAGTGGACCGGCATACATTCCTGTGCGCGCACGCGAAAGTGTAACTAGTGCACCATGCGTCTTTCCGGAGTTCGTTGGTCCCACATGTAGATGAATCTGCCGTGTAAGAGAGCGTGCATTAGCAAATGCCAATGCAGGCACACGCAGGTCTGTGATGGAGCGGATCAATTCCAATTGCATGAAGGCCTCCTGCACTTCGATAAGTCTCTTTGAAGAGATTCGCTTCTGTTGCCTCAATTGATTCAAATGGTACAAGAGCCACTGAAGAAATGACTGGGAACATGCTCGCTGCAGGGCCTCATGACCTTGTCGTGTATAGGCTGACGCAAGCTCCTTTCGTGAGGCGAACGCATCCCAAAAGCCTTTCTGACATTCTTGTGCCCATATATTCAAGATAGAACCCCACGCATTTCGAATTGAACGCATAGGTGTCGACGAAAAATGCTCTTGAATGGCGCCCAGCGCTGCCATGGGTATACCGAATCGAGTAAAATGCTGAATAGTTTCGTCTGATTTTGCATAAGACAGCACAGCATCTTGGACTATATCATCCATCATCGGCTCAGTTACCACAATAGGGGGGCGCGTTAGCTCCAACGGCGCCACAGGCCTGGGCTTGGGTCCCTTGAAGGGCCGTTTCGCACCGTGCCAAGATCGTGAACGAGACTTGTCCGATATCCATCTTGCAGGCAATGTTCCCGTTCTCATCCACAATTTACACCTTGCATACTGCCACGATGAATATATGATGCCCCTCATACGGGTATGAACAAGGGCTTAGGCCCAAGCCTTGATCAATGGTGTGCGTCGCACAAAACGTTGGCGTGCATTTTTTGTGTGGAGACTCAACGTTCTCTTGTGCCTTATGAAGATCGTGGGCTTGTTGTCCGGCGGCAAAGATAGCTGTTTCAACCTGTGCCATTGCGTCTTGAATGGGCACGAAATTGTTGCTCTGGCCACATTAGCACCTCCTCAAGGAAAAGATGAAATTGACTCCTACATGTATCAAACAGTGGGCCACGATGCTGTCCACGCGATTGCAACTGCATTGGACGTGCCTTTGTACCGCGCCGAAATCCGCGGCACGGCCTTGAATCAGGGTGCTGTGTATGGAGAACGAGACCCAACGAAAGAATGCGTTAGCTCATTGGAGGACGAAACAGAGGACTTATACCGACTACTGTTGCGCGTCAAGGAAAAGCACCCAGATATTGAAGGGGTTAGTGTGGGTGCGATTCTCTCCAATTACCAGCGCGTCCGTGTCGAGCATGTCTGTTGCAGACCTGATCTTCGCCTCGCATCTCTCGCTTATCTCTGGAAGCGTGACCAGAGCGAACTCTTGCATGAAATGAATCAAGCAGGTATGGAGGTGCTCATGATCAAGGCAGCTGGCATCGGTTTGACACAACACGATCTGGGTCGTCCGCTGACTGTCCTCACACCGAAGCTTGAAGAGCTTCATCGTTTGTACGGTGCTCATGTCTGCGGTGAAGGCGGTGAATATGAGACACTGTGTGTAGACTCACCCCTGTTCAAGCGAAAGATTTCTGTGGACGAAAAAGAAACGGTCATTCACAGTGATGCTGCATTTGCTAGCGTAAGTTATCTTCGCATCCTTCGTACAAGTTTTTCGGATAAGGAGAACTATGGACCTGCCGTCGTCTCGGAGCGCTTGAAAACGCCTCCTTTGTTAGATGATACAGGAGAGGTATTCCTGGAAACGCTACGCACGCATCCATGCCAACGGAAGCAAGCCTTTCCATTAGAAACCTATACTACATGGAAACCTACCATGTCAGTGTCCCAAAAAGGCCCATGGATCACCGCAACGGAAATATCAGCAGAAGATCTGTGCCAAGCTGACTTTGAAAAAGAAGCACGTTGTGCCTTCCGCCGCCTTCACAACGCACTGCAAGAATATGGCTTCAACCGAACTGACATTACGCATGTGAACGTGTATCTGGCTTCCCAAGCATACTTTGCGCCCTTGAACCAAGTGTACCAACATGAATTTGGAGCTGCCCCCCCATCTCGCGTCTGCGTGGCCTTGCCAAATGCCTCGTCCTCCGTTCGCATAAAGTTGGATGCAGTGGCATGTCGCTCATCTTCCACACAAGAGCGTCGCTCCATGCATGTACAGAGCTGCAGCTATTGGGCTCCGGCTTGCATCGGTCCATACTCACAGGCCGTATGCGACCATGGTCGCATGTTCATGGCTGGGCAAATCGGTATGGTGCCTTCGACGCTGGAAGTGCCCCAAGATGTTTCTACTCAACTCGCTCTCTCCCTTCAAAATCAACATCGAGTCTCGGCTATTCGGTCCGAATGGAGTCGCTATGGCTGGTCGGAAGGCGGTCTATGCTGGCTCTCTCCGCCCAATAATATGGACTTGGCCTCTTGCATGAACGCTCTGTGGCAGTATCCAAGTCCGATGCTGTTTGTACATCTCCCGCCTGAGAGTTTACCCAAAAAAGCCCTTTGCGAATGGCAACTGACAGAGCGAACGTGTGACGACGAAACAGAGCCATGCACCAAAACAGCATCGTTTGTGTCGCATGGTGTGTCGTGCACATTCCGTGTATGCGCCTCTGAGTCGCTTTCGTCTGGTGCAGCTATTATCACTCCTACGCGGCGTGACCATGAAAATTCAGAGCTCGCCTCCGATCTCGCTCATCTTCTCTGTGGTGCCATTCACCTCAAACTCATACATGACGCACAGCATCAACCTGATGCTGCCCTCGCTCTTCTGCAAAAAGTGACCACCCAACGATTGCCCCCTACCACACTCATACCTGCTCTTCACTGGCATATGCCTGGGATTCAGAGTTCTCACGACCCCTCTTCATCATGTGCATTAGTTTGGTTGTAATAGTATAGCTTCTACAACGTTTTGCTAGTGGGTTTCTGGGCTGGCATCGAGAGCCATAAGGTAACAAAGACAGAAAAGCCTATCATGGTAGATAGTGCACCCGCCACATAAGGCCACGAGCTGCTCAGCATACGTGGATACTCGTCATGATTAAATGGGCGCACAGGCGTCACATCATTTTTTACGATGTATGTATATCCATGCCGCTTCCAATTCACGCGCAACGTGAAGACACCATGCTTATCCGGAAGACGCAAATTGGCACGGTACAATGTACTGTCGTTTTGATTCTCAGGCACGAGCGGTACGGTCACATAAGGATCGAGCATTACAGCACTTAGCTGAGGCGACAAGGTCTCCGTCACAGGTCCCCACGAACCGTCGTGGAACTCCTGTACCTCAAGTAGGTAGTTGACCGTGTCCTTGATTCGGTACATTCTGCTCATGCCTGGTTTTTCCTCGTAATCTGGACGCACATCATCAGGACTAGCGCGAAGACGCTCATGGGCACTGCGCACTACTCGGAGCACACCACGCTCCTGGAAGGACCATGCAGTCAAGTCGTCCACCACAGCACGCTGCTTAGGACGCTCTGAATTATCGTACAATCCATTTTGGAATGACTCTGTACTGCCCACAAAGACCACCCGGGCCGAATTGTCGCGAAGTTGCACAGCTGATACGAGCGAAGCTTTGGTATCGTGTGAATAAGCATCAGCTCCTGTAAGCAGATTTTCCATTCGGTGCAATGGCTCCAGCTTCTGGATGCCCGAAGCTTCCCACTGGCTTGTAGACTCAAAGGTGATCTTGGGCACATCGGTCTGGTACGCTGTGGAAGGAGGCAGAACCAGGGGGAAGGCAAGGGGCGAAGGGCCCACCCAGTGTGCAATACCACGGAAAACGAATGGATCTAGAAGCGAAAGCGTCTCCCTTGAAAAGACAGCCTGGTTAGACACAAGACCACCTCCGCTTAGTGGAGCATCGCCCGTGCTGCCCACCAAAACTGCTGCATGGTCACCCCGATCTGAAGCAGGATCATACCTGAAGTGGTCCACTAGCATTGTATCACGCTCGCCAAACTCTAAGCCGAATTCGCGCGCAAAGTTGCGCCATGATTCAGAGAGCCTAGGCGACAAGCCCACCAAAAGGTTACCACCATTACGAAGGAACTCGACCAAGACGGTCGGCTTCATACTCTCAGGAAAATGCTTCATTTTCGGGGAAAACATGATCACATGGTCGAACATGCGCTCCCCAAATTTGAACAGTGCATCTGAATCGACGCTATCCGGCGTGGTGGTCGTCACCTCGTAGCCACGTCCCTTGAGCGAGTCGAAATAACTGGAGTACTCATGAGGACCATCTTCCACCAAGGCCAAGACACGCTGGCCTGTCGCTGATACTGCCAATGAGTGAGCCACAAAGCTCAACAGCACAAGCACGCATGCAATCAATCTCATACGGGAGATGCACAGACGGCAAGTGCCAATGACGCCAAGCTGACTCTGTGCGCTGGTATCGCAGTGACCCAACGCAAGGGCCCATCACGTGACAGTTCCATGCGCGGCCTGGAAGCTGTCCCAGCGCACGCATTCTCGGTCGAGCGTGAAAGCCACATGGTCGGTGCGAGTCATCTCGAGTCCGCAATGGGCCCAACTTCCCATGAGATGGCTCGTGAACATGATGATATAACATTACTGCGTAATGGAGGCAGAACAGACATTCCTTTTTCGTTTCAGGAAGATGCTGATTGTATCGAAAACGAACTGGAAGAATTCTATTCGTACATCGAAGCCCCCCTGCTTTTGGAAAACAAAGCATCCTGGATGGTATGGGCGCGAAAGAAGTGGAATTCATGCTACATGCGTGCAGATGTGCCGATTGGTGCTTGGAAAGCGCTAGACACGCATCAGCGTCGTCGTATCCTACATCTTTTATTGGATGCCTTGGATTTACATGATACAGAGGCGCGTACCACTGCGTCTCATGCTTTATTATACCATTTACAGGGATCTTTTGGTGAGACGGACTCTGAACAAGAGCAACTAGCATTGATTCGGGAAAATGCGCGTATGGTGTTTGACCTCGGTGGTATTGAAGACATCTTTGTTGCTTGCAAACGTGCCTGTTGGCGCCACCACATGTTAAATAATTTATCGGATCAGCAAGTGCCTTCCGAAAACTCTCAGGTTCTGACACCGCAAGAAAAAGCTGAATGTCTTGAGTCAATCAATGTAGAAATCTCGACTCATTTTTCCCAGCTATATACCGTGATCGAGTCGTTACGCGGCGAGTTTGCACTCGGTGAGATTCTCATGGCAACAAGTCCGCCTTTGCCTGTTTATTTTCTTGGCCTCATTGCGAATCTGCGGGAAAAATCTATCGGGGGATTCCCTGTGAAAAAACTTGTTCTACTCACATGGAAATCAGTGTTGGCATCACTGGGTGGCTATGAAGCACTGCAAAGATGCAAAGAAGGCGTGCGCTCTCGTGAAGGACTCGCACCCAAATCCGCTATTGCTGAATCTGTACCTGTGTCTCCACAAGACATGCGCCAGTTTCACGCTGAAGTAACGGCCAAATACCCCACATTGGTGGATGAGCAACAAGCGGGATTGCTAGCTGGAATCACATTGTCGGACGTCACTAGTGCTCTCCCTACTCGTCTCAAAGGGAATGGGCAGGGCGATGAAACACATTTGGTTATGGACGAAGAGCGTCTTGCAGTAGCCAAATCAGCTGCTGCGCCTCCTCCATTAAAGCCTGGTCGGCAAAAATTCCAAACAGATCAAAGCCGACCGTTTATCTTGCCTTTCGCATCGGAAAAGTTCCGAGATCAAGTGCCTCTTGGGATTCAGGAAGCCTTTTCTCTCTACCAGGACCATCTCTATGTGAAAACGAGCACATGGCAAACTTGGTTAGTACGTCAGGAGCTTTTGAATGAGTTACGAGGTGCCCGGGACCCTAGTATGCTTCAAGCACAAAGGGCATTGTCTACGTTGCACCTAGAAAACCCAATGCACCCATCATTGAATACCGAGGACGAACAGCGGCTAGAATGGGTCGAGCAAATTTATCGGCAGTCACTTCCCTCTCTTCAAAGTGCCGTCATTGTCCTTTTGAAAGTCGTGCTTGCCACCAGCACACCCGGTAATACAAACAGTGCTTTTGGTCGTGCTGTGGCTGAAAACGTACCACCTGAGCATGCACCGCCTCCCACATTAGAAGATGTTGATGTTATTCGGCATCGTGAAATCCTCAACAAGGGCGTCACCTTTTTACTGCTCTTGTGTTTGCGATGGTTTAAAGTGAATCATGCTCTCCAATTCGAATATCTCGCTCAAATTTTACTTGATTCTAACATCATATTATTGATCCTTAAGCTCTTCGGATTACAGGAAACCAATCATGCGGTGCACTCGCGCTGTGAAGCAAGTTCGTTTGGTCTCTTTAGGTATTGCCGCCTTGTGGGTCATGATCAATCAACGCATACGTCCCAAAGTCTCTTTGATCAGCTTACGCTTTTTGTTGGGAATGTATGGGACTGTTATCCGGATGATCCTTTGCGTTTGCGTCATACTGATTCTTTGGCATCCTCTTCCCAACCATATTCGTGGCGGAATTTTGCGACTGCATCAAACATGATACAAATTCTATATCAGGTCTGCAAATCGAAGCTCCATCGTATTCTATTGCTCGTACAATACAAAAGCTCTGCTATTCTTAAGCGAATGCTCAACGTACCTAACAAGCAACTCGAACTATACGTGCTCAAGCTACTTAAATTTCAAATACCTTACTGTGGACGTAAATGGCGCCAATCTAATATGCGCATCATCACCCAGATTTACTTGCGCTGCCATTCAAAACTACGCGAGGATTGGCCTGGAGGTAGCGATCTAGAGGCTGAGGTTGAAGCCTCTTTACCTGAAGAGCAGACCTTGCGTACATTGATCCAATTCTTCAATCGTTCACGTTATCAATTCCGAGCCCCGATTGCTGGTATGGACATTTCCCATGCTACCGTGAAAGGTGCGTTGGGTCCAGAATGGGTTGAGGCCGACCGTGATGCCTTTGAACGTGAAGCTTTCCCACCACGCCCCGTTTCATCAGGCACTAGTACTCCAGGACGCTACATCTCCGGTGTATCGGTCGAGGGCTACTTGGATGCTTACGAAGACCTCATGCAGGAGATCAACGATACACTTCCTTTGTCCACAATTGAAGTTCCGGAGCCTGAGAGCACTAGTACCGCCAATTCCACTCAATCGAATGGTCAAAATCTTTGGGAACACTTGAGTCCACATGAAATGGACATACTGTCACGCTCGCCACGGACGAACAGCGGCACACTGCGTTCACCGCATTCCCTTTCCACTTCATCATCACCAAGAAGCCTCCATTCTCGTCGTCTGTCTCTGTCCAATCCACAAGTGATAAGAGAAAGCGTCCATCGAGTGAATTCTAGTCCAGGCACTTGTCGTCCTCTCATGCACTGGAATATGGAGGAACTCGTCGAAGATGCTATATCAACGGAGGAAGATCCTCCTGAGATACCCGTTGAACGTTTGGAACAAGCAAACATTCCTGAACGTCCTTTGGCGTCACCAAAGCCCGGTGGTATCGACGAGGTAGAGCACATCTTTGGGGCATAGACGATTTCTGTATTATATAAACTGGTCCATTCCCCGCCACGTCCCTCGAGTGGGAGAGTGCAACATGTGCTCGGCCCTTTTTCTCCACAATCCATTATGTATGATGCAGTCACGGTACTGCTACGCGAATATTGGCGAACAACGGGTTGGAATGATCAAAGTTCCTACCTGAATTTATCCAAAGCAAGCGATGTGCTTCTTGATTTTGCTGTTCCTCATGGTGTGAGCTTGTCTTCCTTATCTATTTCACCAGAAGCTGCCTTTACAGCCCATACGCGTATTTTGACTGTTCCTTTATCGGGTACTATCGCGTATTCCAATGCCAGAACAAATTCTCCTTTCAACTTCAAATGCGTATGTGATCCACTGCAAAGAATGACTCGCGCGGCTCTGTTTATCGAGCCCGATGCCGGCGTCCCGCATTCTGTGTTTGATCCAAACAAATCACGCGAGATGCTAGTATATGGAGGTGTACATATTCCCAGTGCATGCGTCGAAGCACTATGTGCTTTAAGACTATCTGATGATTGGCAGCTTTTGACAACAGCTTTCTCACGGGCACCTCGCTTTCCTATGGTACCGCTCGGTCGGCTGTTGGGCTTGATACCTCCAAAACGCTCAGGTCAAGTGTATCCGCCACCAGACATGTCGGTGGGCCCCCCCGGTGCAACAAACCTTTTATTCACTCTTCAGCATCAAACACCCAAAACAACATCAGAATATTTGTATTCCTTGGATGATGCTTTATGGGGCGCGCGTGTTTTGCGCCAGGTACATGAGTTTTCTCGAGGCGGGTCACTTTATTCTGGCGCTGAAATATTCTTTAGCGCGGCTGAAAAAAGCGGCGGTGTATCATCTGGTTTGCGATGTACGATGCCTCATGGTGCGTCTTTTATGTTTGGTGGTCCGAAGAGCGGTCCAGCGGTATGGACAATGGTTTTAAACCCCATGATGGGTTATCTGCGCTCGGACTATATCGCGCGCGTTGATGATGATCTGATGATCGGCACTCGGTTCGACCTGAATGCTTATTCATATCAATCAGACTGGACGCTGGGTGCAGAATATATTCTTCGTCGTTCTCCAGAAGAAGATACGAACGAAGGGCCTTCCTCGATGCGAGAACGTGTCGGCGTATGGGTGAATCCCAACTCGACCTCAAACGTGTCTCTCCGAGATCATGAGCTGCCACCCGCGCTTCCTACCAAGCCTCATCAAGTATCTCCTCAACAAAGTGAAACTCCTGTTGAACCTGAATCAGACGCAAAAGCGCTTTCCTCATCAGAGCCATCAGCTTCGACGTCGATGTTTTTAGGCCTACTCAAGGCCCGTCTGAGCATGTCTGGCATACTTTCCCTTCTTTGGGAAGGCCATTGGCGACGGTGCCTCGTATCTGTGGGCCTTCAGTCTCATCTTCAATCGCACGCTGTATCACATCTAGGAGTAGAAATCAAGTACCTATCCGATACCCAAGGTTGAATCTATTAATGTAACGCATCTTGCCAGTCCGCCGTATTCTCATCGTCGGCTAGTGCACCTGCGAAGGACAAGAAGCTCTGAGGTCGGTGAATCTCATCCCAGAATGCAGCGGGACGAGCCAATTGGAGCGTATAATGGAAGTGCGGTGTCCACTGAGCCGACAGCGACAGCCCATAGTTCCAGGCACCATCCGTAGGGGCTAATGTGGTACCGAGAATACGGTCAGTCAGGAGAAGCTGTGCCCTGTCAACCATACTGGTATTGAAGCCTGTCGCCGGTCCAAGCGCATCCGCCGCGGACGCCTTGCGGCCCCATTCGAAGCCAGCAACACTCAAAGTATGTGCCGATAAGCTTACCGAACCTGGCGTAAAGGCACACGTAATGCACACGCTATTCGCACCCCATTCCGGATGTGCCGCCATCATGTGCGCATGCGTGGCCACATCCGTCGGCGCCAAATGCGGAAGATCTTGTGCTTGCGTCTTGATCCAGCCCAGAGGCTCAAGATCCTTAAGCATATGCTCATGCGTCGGCAGCTGCTCGGGTAACTCGACACCGGTGTTGCTGCCGCGCTGAGGCACCCAGACAATCAGCCTGATTTCTTTCACACCTGGCATATCGGGAGGCGAGGCACCATATAGGTAACCTGCGACCTGAGATCGGAGGTCTGCAGTGATAATGAACGTCTTGAGGATATTCTTAGGAATCACGTAGGTGAGTGCACCCGCATCCTCACGCACATCGTCATTCGATACATACAAGTGCTGACAGCGTAATGGAAGGTTTGTGGCACTCAGCGCACGCACACGCCAGTCACTCTTCGAGCTAAACACTTGGTTTTCGTATTGCGAAGTAGTGATCGTCTGAAGCTCGTCGCCATGTACATTAACGGTACGCGTTTGCGTAGCCGTGACTTGCTGCTGCGGCTGATTCTGGTCAATCTCGGCCATCTGCTGGCGCTGTTGTGAAGGCGATGAGATCTCCATACCAAGGATGATATCTCGAATTTCACTTGACGTCAAGCTTGCAACAGCCACCTGGTTTCGACGACCATAGTCTTGCAAAATCAAGTCACGTAAGGCAATTTCGACTTTGATCCATTCTTCGTCCGAGAATGTCGGCCAGATATGATGTGGCTGAGTCACCGTGTTGATATTAGGCCTCAGAATGATCTTGGTCTTCTCCGAATTAACATGCAAAGCACGCAAGAGCAAAATGCATCGTGAGAACGCCGTATAAGGCGAAATGCTCTTGAGCCAATCATCATAGAGAGAGTACAATACCATTTGAGGCTGGGTTGCACGAAGAATCAGGTCGCCAATCTTCTCCAGCTTCATACATGCCTGGAATGGTAGTTGTAGTTGAGATCCCTTTATCACAATATTCGGGAAGTCCAGCAAATGAACTTCCAGTGGATCAAGCATACCTTTCCGCGTTACAATCACCTGTTTAGGCTGTTCCTCTACCGGCAAGGAACGCACCAAAGCTGCCACTTCTTCAGCCGTCTTCCACTTGGCCAATTGTCCGAGTCGCTTCTGGCCTGCCCACACCGACGTGTGGATCACCTTGAGGAACAGTTGTCCCGTGCGCGGATTCAAAATGAAGATGGCACCGTTGATTGGCTTAGTCACTAAATTGCCTTCGAATGTTCGATGGATAGTCACGCGATACACGTTAGTATCGTCGATCATCCAAATCACCTGGTTGCTGAACAGCTCCGCATAGTTTCCGGAGTTGAGATATGGCTCTGTTGGCTCAGAGCTGTACAATTGTAGACCCTTGCGAATACGTTCGCGAAGCACATAAAGGGCAGGGTTCGCTTTCATGATTTTCGCCATGGCCTGCTGCAGTAGGGGCTTGGATCCAGGGATGTAGGAACCATAGGCAGAATGCATATTATAGGCCAGATCAATACCAATCAGGACACCACTTGGCGACGGGTAGATAGAAGTGTTGTCTGTGGTATAGTCCAAGTATTTAGCACGGCAGTATCGTTCGATATCGTGCGAATCAAAGTCGCCCCACCGCAGTTGCACATCAATCCACCATTTGGATCCACTCGCTCCACCCACGACTTCACGCGAATCAGTGAGCAAAGAAGGGTTTGACATGGGCCATTTGTAACTGGCAAACAAGACAATATCGGCGCAAGAAGCATTCATACGGTACGACTTTCGCGGATGAATAGTTTCTTTCTGGACAGTCTCAATTTGAAGAGCTTCAAGTTCTTGATCAAACACCTGACACAAATCCATGACAATACTCTCGTGGATTTTTTGCCACAAGTGCGCTCGGAAAAGTTGAATCAGAGAAATCTTCAATGTGGGGATCTTACCATGCATGAAAATACCGGTAAGATCAAGCTGCACCTGGAAACCAACGTACACATTGGCACGGTTGATGGTGGGACTCCACCACAAAGTAAAGCGACGGTTGGGAATTTGGGAAAGACCCGAACGCTGAGCATTCGTAAGCTTCTTGTGTTTCATCTGATCTTCGAAACCAGATGCCTTCTCCCAGAACAATCCTTCCCATGTCGGGAAGTTACAGCCCTTGAACAATGTGTGCTCAAGACAGCCTTCCACACCACCGAGAGCAGCAATAATATCTGTGCGGTATTGATTCAACTGCCACAACTTGCCATCATGTCGCTGTGAGGTCCACCAGAACGGATTGTACTTAAGCAACTGATACTGCTTGAACTCGTTCCGCAGGCGCCACATCTTATCGTACGACAAAATAGTGCGGTCCTTCTGGAATAGTGTATTAATACGCGGAATACCACGATCCCAAGAATCTTCCAAATCCTCAAGAGTGAGGCGACGATTCTGCGCATTGGCTTCTCGGCGCTTGTGTGCATATTCTGACCAAACACGTGAACTGTCCAGAAACTCTGATTCCCAACTCTGAATATAACGGTACAAGTTGGGAATCAGCTGGTCTTCATCATGGCTCATTCCTGAACGGAAATGAGAGATGCCTGTCTCGGTCTGCTTGGACCAGCGCAAATCCGATTGGGGTATGAGAACATGGCCCATGGATAGCATACCAAGACCACCTAGCTCTTTCGGACTGTAAAACACAACCGGTGGAAAACGTGATGGCATTTTACTGTTTAAACCAATCTTGACCCGAGTCTGAACCTTGTTTTCGCATTTGACCAAGAGGTCCAGTAATTCATTCGTGTGAATCACAGCCTCTCGATAGTACGTCATCAGACCAATCAAAGTCGTGTTCCACTTGTTCACAATCTTGGCGAAGGGAGCCGAACCAGCGGCCATAAGAATTTGACGAACGCGGTTGTGGAAGCTAGCGATGGACTCGTCTGATACACGCAAGTAGGCCTGAGCACTACGCTCACCCGTCTCGGCATTCACAAGCGACCAAACGCCATCACGCTGGTCGCTCATATCACCCTGACGGATCTTAGGCAGGATACGCACCTCAAATCCTTGCATCGAGAAGAGTAGGTTGGGATTGTCCTTGCTGTAAACACTTACGAATGTGTCATCCCACTCGATCGTTGTTAAGCTGCGAGGAAGCGAATTTTTGACGGTCCAAAATACGGCACGTCCGAGATTCACATCATGCTTGTTTAGTCGCATACGGCAATCGCGCGGCCAGCACTTTTTGTTGTTGTAGCCAATCAAGTTGCTGTTGTTAGGATCAGGATTGGCACTGAGGTATCGTTGAATTAAATCCCGAGCCTGATCTGCCGTAAAGCGATACAAAATATGCACACGGTCGACGTATCGCATATACATACGCACGGGGTGTCGCGTCTCAGTATTCTTGTTTTCGAATTGAAGGAAGCCATTCGGCATCTTTGGTGAACCGGCGAGATCACTTGCACGCCGGAGACCAAGAATCAACAAATCAAGGATCAAGCCATAGTATTGAAACACGAAGCCCGAGAATTGCAAACCACGGATTAGACCGTACGAATTCACGTGTGCCATATCCTTCCAGACAATCGATACATTATTTTTTGCCGTGATGTAGTCAGCCAGGTTGTGATCCATGATCAAACGCAGCAGGCGATTCAGCAACGTTATATCAACCTTGTCAAATACTTTAGACAGCGTCGTCTCCATAAGCACATTACATTCACCATGCGAAGTGTCCCACACATTTTGCAGATTATTGATACCATTAGACCATTTGTACACCAGTAGCGGAGGCGGCTCTTGATCACTTGGCTTGATCCATGCCGGGAACAAGGCACGCTTATCCGCTTCATATGCCAAATATTGATCAAGGTAGGCATCTGTGATCTTTTCAATTGGCTCAATGTCGTATGTTGGCACCAACTTGGCGAACGTGTCGAAAAACTCCAAACCCACTTCCTTGAAGGCGCGCTGTGTCAGCATGAGTCGCTTGATGCGTGCCAAAGTCTCGTGAGGATTGTCAAATGCTTGTTCGATCAAGGCTAATTCTTCACGCTGCGTTTGGTTTAGACGCCCTTGAACACTGTACGCTTCCTTAAGTTTCTCGAGCGCCAAGACCAAAAGCTTTGTATCATGCTTAAAGTTCAGTGAAGGGAAAGGTATGGGCTGGAATCGCCGACTTTCGAGCCAGTGCACAGTAGACGTATAAATCGCCACAGCCGATTCAGACGTGATATATGGACCATCCTTCAGGTACGCGTTTTGCCGTTCTTGCTCAGCTTTGAGGTATAGACGTGTCAGACGGCCCAAGTTCTTGCGGCTTACCGTCTTGTCAACCGTCGCGCCTCGACGGATCCGCTCTCGGTTGTAATGAGCCACAGAGGTCCACCAATCTGCCTTAGACTTCACATACCGCAAAATGACATTCTCGATCGCAGTAGGCATACCAGGAACCTTCCATGGTACATTTGCTTTCCAACAACGCCAGGCCTCAGTTAAATGCTGGAGAATCGTCTTACTCTTGTTCTGCTTAATACCTTCAGGCATCATATCAAGCAGATCATGCATCACGGCAGCACGGAGCTCAAGGTCAAAGTGCGATTCAACACGTTGCTTCGTAACAGACTTGCCCCCTGTGCGTCCATTACGACCCTCAAATTGACGAGCTAGCAAGTTTCCTAGCCACCGCTCAAGAAGCGGCGTCACACCCCGCATAAAGAAAATCCATACACGCCATGAAGGACCCCAGAAACCAACGCCTGGACCCTTACCAACAGGTCCCGAATTGAACCGGTAGTAAATAACGTGCTTAAGATCTTTACATGCTCTGATTTGATGCATCACCTTGTATTTATAGCGGTAAATGCCCGTCAGTTGACCAACATGGTTCAGCAAGTATTGTAGACCATCAGCCAGTTGGTATGCATCACAGTTTCCAAGTCGATATTGCACATGCGCATCAACAATTAATTTGGTCATCCGTGCCATCTCACGAACAAGATGAAATGCATTACCAAAACGTGATTTTTTACGTTCTTTGGTTGTCAAAGTTTTTACAGGCTTCAAATTCATATTGTAATCCAAATGCAAATACGTCAGAGCTTTGCGGTGGATTAATAAATTCAACATGTTGAAGCTTTGTCGGACGACCTGGAGGCCTGCTTCTAACCAATCTAGGCGTGTCGTCTGGAAGAACTTGGTCGACTTCAGCTGGCGGAATAAATATTTTTTCGATTGGGCCTTGTAGGGACGAGCATGGAGCGTATTGTGTACATATTTCTTGAGCAGCTTTTGATAACTTACGCGCACTTTGACAGGTTGACCAGGAGGACAATGTTCAAGATACCATGCTTTAATCAGCGGTACATCGACGGTTCGGCGAGTCATGCCACTGCGTCTGTTATACGGAGGACCCGCCCACCAAAGAGAAATTGCATCAGATGTGAGTTCATTTTCAAGAGGTAGATCGTTGAAAAAAGGTTCGATTTCATTCGGCAACGTGAAGGCCATTTCATCGGGGAGTTCATCATCCCCTTGAATACCTTCACCGAACACTGTATCCTCATGTGACAAGACTGGCTCACCATTATTGTAATGCGATCTGAAAAGATTCAGGTTTACCAGGACCCGACTAGGTATTGGGTTAATGGCGGGATCAAAGTAAAAAGCCGGAAGGTCTGGGTCGTCTGTCTGCACATAGACATTTTTTGGTTCGTGGTAAGTGCCCAAATAAACAGAACGCGGACGACTGTTATAAAGATGCGGGAATGCCACTTTGTATTCCGTACGTATCGGCTGTCGGATGATGACCTTGCTTATATCATTGAACTCGTTCCAGTCATCATCATAGTCATCCATGTCTTTGTACAAGGGCTCAAACTTAGGACCACCAGGAATGGCAACATTGAGCGATTTGGCCGTGTAGAACGATTTTAGGTCGAAGAGATAAAAGTAGTTCTTGTCACCCATGGTAAAATCACTTTGCAATGTTCGACCGAGTCGATATAATGCCGCCATTTTGGGTAAGTCGAGTGTCCAGAAGCGATATGAGGGACCATTGACATGGTTCGCATCTTTTACAAGTGGCTTGTGATCATAAAACCAATCAATTATAGCTGCGTCCTCTTCCTCGTCCAGTTCCAGCTGGATGGCTTCCAGGGGCTCAACATCCAGTATATTATCACTGTAATCGATAGGCGGCTCTTCATCGTCAAAAGGAGGAAATCGCATACGCTTAAAATGACGACGATCACGTTTTTCGCGACGCATAGCCAGCCACATCGTAGCCCATTGAGCATGATATATGGGCTCGATAACCCTAGGTACCTCATTAACAAAGGTGATGGCACCAGTAATGTGGTACAAGACGGGCACCTCACGCACTTGTTCCCATGGCATAGGTATATTTTCCAGCAGTTTCAACATGGCATGTGGGACATATTTAAGTGCACCCAAATGTACACGCTTTTCAGCGCGGTATTTGCGGTTGCTCATGTCACCATGATCCTTCACAATTTTGCGAACGTGCTCAGGTGGAAGCTCTTGTTTACCCGTATCAACGAATGCTGTCTTGCCTCTTCTTTCTCCATACTTGCGACTTTGAGTTTGCTTCCATTTACGCGCTTTGACAGCTAACTCTGCTGGGCTCATGGGTCTGGGTTCGGCGACGGGAGTCGCCCCAGTAGAGGTGGGGCCAGGTATACCCATGAAACCTGGCGGTGGTTTTGCAGCCATATTGTGTTGGAGATTTTTATAACCAACCGAATATATTCAACCAGACACTCTAGACGTAGGAGCTCGCCTGTTTGCCACTTGCGCCAAAGTGCGTTGGTTGGGGCTAGTGAGATAAAAATACAAAAAGACGCGCCCGAAGACCACAACGATGTGCTGACTAAACTACTTAATCCATCTCTTCATCAACCAGTTGGTCAGCCTCGGAGACAGCTGGAGCGTTAGAAGAGGTTGTTGATTGTTTATCAGACGCCGCCTTGAGTTTTGGAGCAGCTGGGCGTGGAAGCTGCTTGATTTTTATTTGCGCATTGGCAGATGCGCCCTGAGGCTCCGATTGGACACCCATCATTTTCGAGACCATGGACGAGAGCATATCAGTCTGCTTACGAGCCGGATGGAGATCAATGTATTTGGATGAAACTTCTGAAAGAAGCTGTTGAGAGTCAGTGTAATAAATAACGTACATCAACAAGAGACTCCATACCGGTTAGTCCACCGTCCTGAACAAACTGTCGCAGAAGCGATTGCCATGCAGCCTTCATCTCGTTTGAGACGGGAGCTTTCGTGCTTTGAATGTCGCAAACAAGCGCCACGGCGTTTTGTGAAAAGTTCAGAGGCGGGCTTGCTGTCATGTAAATAGCCGTGGTGAAATTAGACACACTAGAAGGCGACTTGTATTCGCGCGGGTTAGGCTTGACAGGCAAAAGTAAAGATGGGTGACGTTCTGTAGCAGATTTAACGTAGGCTTGAATGAATGCCAGAGCACTTTGGGGCTTCTCCACGAGCATAAGACTGGTAGACGTAAGCATGGTATTCAACAACGTACGGAATCCAGCCGCGAAGAGCAAATGTTCCAGAAAGAACACGCTCCACCGAATCAGTAGGCGGCTCATTGTCATTTGATTCAGCTAATGCTTTAGAGTATGCAGCATTCCAGTCCAGGAGCATATTGGCAAGGTCTGAAGCGTATTCTTCATCGTATCCCGCAGCCCCGATCAAATGCTTCTCTGCCTCGAACCATTGATTGTCTATTGTTAACCAGAATGGCAGACGTACCTTGTGTGAGCAGCTTGGACAATAGTGCATTAAGTTGAGGATCGCCCAATGAGTTGCCCGTAGCTTTGACGGCCCACTTGCTAGCAGCTGCGATGGACTTGCGGCGCCATGTGGGTGAGGTTGTTCTAGAGAGAATAGATATGATTCGTTTACGATTTTCATCATCCATCTTGACGTCGGCTTGTGTGTAAACATCGAGAAGATATTCTGTAATGTCGCAAGCACTTCCTTCCTCCTTCATGTCTAAAAGTCTCTGTGCACCATCTTCGAGTACGTGAATGGCCTTGTCGAACATCTTTTTACGCAGAAGACGCACAGTTGTCGTGCGCAACTTCATTTGAAGCTCATAGGCACCATTCCCGCCAGGCAACTCCTCCGCTGAGTTCATGTCTAGCTTAGTATCGTATAGTGATGCCAACTTGCCGCCAGACTCGATTCCATCGCTGGGCTCGCGTGCTATGTGATTCGGCCGATCTACACGAGGCAAGCCAAGCGCTCGATGCCTGCACGGTCCAGGCGCATTGTGCGCCACTCGTCCATCATGATGGCGCCAAGTGTGTTTTTATAGAAACCGATAGACGGACTAAAAATGTGAGCACCATCAATGAACATACCTATTCCAAGTCAAGACGCTCCATTCGACACGCAAGCATTCCTTTTCTTTCGCAATTTCACCTAGACGCTTGAATAGATGTTTTCCAACTCCCTTGTTCCTGTACTCTGGCATGACATATAAATCTTCCAGATACAGTGTCGGACGAGATGTCCATGTCGAGTAAGCGTAATAGTACTAAGAATTGTAAGTGGTTCAAGCGCAGGAGTTACATACCAGCGAAAAACCTATAGGTTTCTTACAATGATCATCTTTTTCAACCTCTGCGATGACCACGTACGCATACGGATTTTCGAATAAAGTATTTGTTAGCTAGACAGAGAACGTGTGTAAGCTTCATTGCTGGAACATACAGATTCCTCAGTGGCTTGGACCTGATCCAATGCTTTTTCATAGATCGCCAGCTGCTTAATCTAGTTTTCCAGTAAGATAGACTTTCACGCACAAATTCAAGGATCGTAGGGACATCTTCGCGCGTAGCGTTACGGATGTGCGGCACGGCCATGGCTGTAGTATCTCGGTACAATCGCTTTCCTACCCTCCCAAGGGCGCCGCCCGTGGCAAAAAGCTTATCTAATGGAAGAAGTGGCCATGTCACTGTATGCAAAGGTACACTACATAGCAGCTCCGCATGTATCGATCGTCCTTATGTTGTTCAAGAATTAATGGGTATCATCCCTTACAGCAAGACATTCAGGGCCGTTGGACATATGCGACAGGGCAGCATGCTACGTTCAATTATCTCGTGTTGATCGATTCAAGGCCCTCTAAGCTGTTGACACTGTTTCCTCGGATGACCTAACAAAAGTTAGTCTTTATTTAAATAGTTAAACATACCACTGTACCGCAGCGTGCACCATCAACCCAAAGGTGTTGGTTGTTTTCCGCCTGAACTTGCTCCACGGCTTCATCCACCACAATGTTCAGAAATAGATCATATCCACGCAAGTTGCCTTTGATTTTGCGTCCTCCTTGTATGTTAATGAGTACATTTTTGTCAAGAAAGCGCTTAAGTTCGGGCTGAGAAACTTTGGACATGAGAATAAGCGCGAAAAATGGTGGATGCGCGGAATCGTCAACGAGGACAAAATCTCGTCTTATATTCAGAATCCCACCCTCCACATACCATGATGCGCCCGACCACGATCACATTCATTGCTTCTGACTGCGTGGGCGCTTCTCAATATGAGGATAACGTACTACCTGATAGCTGCAAAGCATGCTATGTCATTAGGGTCTCGTGCAATAGTTCCAATCTCTACGCAGCAATGTGAATGATGTCCACGGTTTAAATCTCGATTCCTTTCGATCAAACGACTTGTGTCATGCTTTCTCTCTATGAGATGATGCGAATGTAGGCCTCCTAATATATTATCAAATAGAGCTCAGGACGATAAGTGTAGGCATTTCCTGCCTATACTGACGGGCACTATTCATAAGCCACGTGTCACGTGAAGTGGTCCCTTGTCGGAGACCCATGCCAGCGTTAGTTACACTTGATTTAGCAGTGACTGGACAACATGGGCGACAGCTCAAACAGTCAGACATTATCGCCTATACAAATACAGGCAGATACTAATTCTAATCAGAACACATCGCATGTCGTGTTTGACCACGATGATCTAGAGGGAGGATATGACCATAATGACCGTGTTCCTTATCGTGGTGCGGCTTCTGTACTAGATCGCGTACGTTACATATTGGGGCGATTTGGAAAATTAACTGGTATGCGGATACCAGGCACAGCGTATGCTTCATTAAGCTCAGGAGGAAGGGAGGCTTCGTCAGGATCCCGCAGAATGGGCGGTGGTATCCACCAAGATGGTGTTTTCTCAAACTTGAACGCCAAACCAGAGACTATGCGTTCATCAGTAGATCCTCATGACCGTGGAGATGATGATGATATCGTACGTGTATTTTGATACTTACTGAAGGCTGATGATACGCTTCCACCGACATATGAAGTGGCAGCTGCCGATACAGCACCTTCGTATTGGGAAAGCAATGTGTTCGGGGGGAGTGCTTTGGTTGACTCTGAAGGCATATGGTCAGAAAACAGTACCCATGTGGGTGAAATTCCAGATATGATACAGGACGGAATGATGGTTGGAACTATCTTTGCATTTTGCTGGAACTTGTTTGTGAGTGCCTCGTTCCAATTTATCGGATTCATTCTCACGTTCCTTCTTCACTCGACGCACGCAGCAAAATTTGGAAGTCGTGTTGGTCTTGGAGCTTCTTTCGTACAGTATGGATTGGACATGCGCTTGACCTTGGATGCCAGTCTATCCCGTGCTTCGCAAGACGATGAAGATGACGAGATCGTGTCTATGCCATCTGCTGGAGCCGTTCAGCGTTCAAGAATTGGATGTGACCTTCTGATTGCTTTTGGTGTATTTATTTGTGTCGAGGCTTGTATAAAGTACATGCTACTATATCGTAAAAGCGCAAGGATTGTTGCTGAAGCGCGCAGACAAGAGCAACAAACACTGACTATACCAGATCCTGAAAATTCATCGCCTTCAGAGGTCAGAGGGTCTTATGCCACTCGCTTTGTAAACTGGATACGTACTGGCCCAGTAACCATGGTTTCTAATACATTGCAAAACATTCAAAATGCTGTTTCTCACGACCTTAGCATTTTTATGGGCGAACCAATGGCACACACAGCTGAGGACTACATAATTCGACCTGGTTATGGATTTGCTCAGGATCCTGTTATTTTCTCGATTCATCATGGTAATACGCACTCCAATATGGATGACGAAACTGTTGCACATTCTTTGGGTCTCACCAATCCATTCTCTGGCCGGGTACATGATTTTGATGAAGAAGAAATTGGTCATGAATTGAGAGCTGTGCGTTTTATGTGATCTCGAGATACCCGTTTTTGCTACAATTTCCGCTTCATACCATACCCTAGATTCATATTGTATAGCTAGCTTTATTGCAGTGCATTGATGATTAAATACATGACTATCCCAGTGAACATTTCATTGATTTATATTAGGAAATAGATGTAAACTCGGGGTAATCTTCGATATGCTGCAATCGCAAAAGCTATGGCAAAAATAAGCTCATTTGATCTTCCGTCTGGTACAATTGTTGAGGCTCAAGCCCTCTTCGCGCTATATTTCGACCAAGTCATTTTAGTGTGTGCTCGCAAAAAAGATTCTAGAAGATGAAAGCTCAAGACGCATGCACTTTTCAACATGTATCGAGCCATGTTCTGCCTTCGGTTTTGCTTGAGCATATTTGACGCAAGGGCGAAGCATTCATAGGCATAACATGGCCAGGAAGATTCTCAGTTAAATCGTTGGGTTCTAGGATTAGCAGCACCCGCCCGGTTCTTAAGGCCGTAAATTTGGGGATAGCATGCAAGTTATGGCCAAATCTACGAAGACATTGCGTACTTTGCTGGTGACGGAGCCGAAATAGTCAAGTGTAAGAGATGATTACTCTCCGAAAAAATCGGCCGAAATTTCGTATAGATGACGTTGGATTGGCACCGCCCCTGCTCGCAAAGCTATGTCCCACACTCCTGGCAGCTCTCAACGGTTGATTCAAACCCTACCATCGCTTCCTCAACGTCCCTCATTACCCCTCCCTCCTGAAGATAAACATGCTAAACATTTCACCTGGGAATACATGAAAGATGTATTTGAAGCGTTCTCAAAGCGTGAACGTGCAATGGAGATGCATATCGATGCTTTGTGTTTCGAAGCTGAAAAAAGCTTGAATGAGCTCGAACACAACGAAAATTCGTCCAAATCTTCCATGAATGGCACGAATCCTTTACTTGGAATTCGTCTTCTACAACAGGTCGACTTGCTTGACAAAGAAAATCAAGATCTCACCCAAAGAATCAATGAGCTTATGCTCGCATCATCAGATCAGCATATCCAGGAACTAAAGCGTGAAATTGAAGGTGCGTGACCCAAATTTTGACACCAGACTCCCACAAACTCATTTTAGCGCTTGATACCGCACTCACTGATGCAGAAAATCATTCCAAATCGTTAGAAGTACGAAAATCAAGTCCAATGTAATGATCCATAGTTAAGCTTGCACCTTTTTGTACTCTCACACAGCTTCCATTTTAACATTCGTGCCCTGAATTTCTCTTGTGTCCATGCATGTTTGAAGGTCTCAGATAAATCTCCACAATCTAATTTTAACGGCTAACAACCATCATTAGTTCCACTCCGCTCGTGTGGCAACTGCCAAAAATGTTGTGCTCAAGAACGTATGGGTGTGCATGCAATGCGATAAATACTTTAAAGATCAGAGGGATCGTTTGCAATGCGCTACAATATTCATCAGTCAGGCAGCACAGTGTTCGCTCGATCCATACATCCATGCGCCTCTCCTCCTGCGATTCTCCCGCACCCGATGACGATCCCGATGTACATTTTTTTTATCCTGATGTTGCAGGAGCTATAAAACAAATTGAATCAAATCAAGTTGACGAAGAGGAGCATCACCATGATTATGATCTCACTATGGATTCAAACGCGCAAGTGTGGATGCTCTCTCAATCGATGGTCGAAGGAGAAGGTAAGCCTTTCAAATGTATTCCCTCCTCGTCTCTTTCACAAGAAAAAAACAATACGCACGAATCTGTGTTGCATCAAAGTGCAATCCTCGATCGCAACGCTTCGACCTTGGCTGCTGGAAATGCACGTAATCGCTCTATGCTAGGCACAGGATTCTCGAAACGATCCATCGGAACATTACGACACTTTTCCAGCACAAGTTCAACATGCTTCCACAAAACGTTATATCATTATGCAACTCTTGAATCTTCTCCTTACGATGTTTTACATATACCAAAAAAGGCGACTCGCAGCGAAATTAAATCGAGTTACTACGCGCTCGTAAAAGAATTACATCCGGATACAGCAAGTCCAAATTTATCTGATAAAGAAAAAAATGCAAGGCTCGAGAAGTTTCGTACCGCTGTTCAAGCCTACGAGCTATTGATGGATAATAAAAAGCGCTCCCTGTATGATCAATTTGGTGTCGGGTGGGCCGACCATGGTCGTTCTCGATCAGCAACATTTAGACCTCGCTCTGACGACGATTTTGAGCACTGGCAAATGTGGACAGAAATCTTGCGCCGAGCCAAGCACCGCCACGGAGCTTCTTGGCAGCGCATGGCTCAAAATCCATACTATCAATACCATTTCTACGGCTACACAAGGATGACACCAGAGGATATGAAAAAACAGAGAGAAGCTACGCCATTGAATCAAAAAATCTTTGTTACATTGTTTGTGTTCACGAGCATTTTAACAGTCATTCAGATCGGTGGTTTACGCGCGTATGGCACGCGCGATTCAAACATCGCCATACGCCACAATGCAGAAATTGCTCAAAACTTGGAAAACGCTCGACAAGTAGCACGGAGTGAAGAAGGCCTACAACGTCAGCGTCAAATGTTGGAACGTGCTCGTGAACACAAGCGTGCTCGCGAAGAATACATGCTTGATGCATTACCCACATCTTCTCAAATTTCCCCATAGTCGTTCATAAGGACTTGCGACCACTGATGATCTCCACGTATTCTTTGCATTGGTTCCACCAGAAATCTGTGCCTCGCCGATTGGCAAAGTCTGCATGGTCCACCATTTGTGCGACCGGTGTGATGATTGTTTCTGCTTGTCGGACCGCGATCATGGCTGAGGGCGGGTCCCATGCACAGGAAGAACCTGCGTGCTGTTCCAAAAACTCGCAACACCTCACAGCGAGCCGAGAAGCCTGAACGCGATCCAGTGGCGATGGTATGCCTCCTTGTAGCACATGACTAAGGCTTTCGTAGCGACTGTCGAAATCATCACGACCCTCCTCTCCATAAATTTGTGCGATCATCTGAGCGGTGTATACAGACGAAGCTTTTTCATTGCAAATTACCAGGCGTCCATCGTTGGCAAATTCAGGGTCTTGACTGAATCGCCTGTGCAAGAATTGAATGTCTTCGTTGAGCTGCTGTAAATTCACTCCCTCTTCTGGTGTATAAACAATCGAGGCAGACGTTGCCAAGGCACCCATGACAGCGACAAAACCACATTGACCACCCTGTACCTCGACAACAAACACTCGGTTTCGGGATGCCGATGCTGACTGGATGATCATGTCGCAGGTGTGTGCCAATACGTCGAGAGATGTATATGTGCCAAGCGAGTACTCGTTCATAGGCACATTGTTCGATAAGGTCGCGGGTAAGCCAATCAAAGGAATACGGAGCGCGGGAAATTCAGGGCGGGCTTCACTCAGTATCTTGATCGAAGTGAATGCCTCAAAACCTCCAATAATCAAAAGACCCTGGATGTTGTGCTTTTGCAATTGCTTCGCCACACCATGCAAATCCACATTAGGTAAAACACGGTTCACACCGAGCTCAGAGCCACCAGACGATGCCCATGAATCAACGCGGAGCCATGTTGCTTTAAACACCAGATCCTTAAGCAATCCAACAAAGCCATTGTTGATCAGAAGAGGTGTATGACCACGTCGAAGACAGAAGCGCACAGCCGTACGTGTCGCCGTGTTCATCCCGCCAGCAGGCGCACCGACATGCATGATACCCATACGAAAGGTATTTGATGGCTCATGCATCGAAGGTACAGCAGCGGCATTGTACGTAAATGTATCGAGACCTGCACGAAAATCGGAGCCCCTGTGACTTAATGCCTCCTCAAAACGTTGGTCCGAGATAGCCTTCGCCAAAAGACCATTAGATTGGATCGACTCACGCAAGAGAAGGCGCTTAATGCGACCCTTACGAATACCGATAATATAGGATGGTTTACCCGGTTCATCTTCCAACAATGCCCTTAAAGCATCAATGCCTTGCAGAGTTGCCAAAATACGATCATTGGCATCTGGCCGTCCACCACGCTGTGTATGTCCAAGCGTCGTCACCCGCGTGTCCAAATGCAAATCCTGAGATAGCACTTCTGCCACCATACTGGGCTTGATGGGTTGCAAATGTACGTCTATAGCGCCCTCAGCAATAATAACAATCGACTTGCGTTTACCTTTCTCACGGATGGCAAGAAGCGAATCACGAAGGTGTTGGCGCCAATCCTCAGGGGGAGGTCTCTCGGGCACATAGACATAGTCTGCACCACATGCAGTGGCGGCCATCAATGCAAGCCACCCACAGTGTCGACCCATGACTTCGATCACAAAGGCACGACTGTGTGACGATGCCGTGCTGGAAATCGAGTCAAGAGACTCGGAAATACGCAGCAATGCTGTAGATGAGCCAATCGTCAAGTCTGTGCAAGTCAAATCATTATCAATGGAAGCAACGAGACCAGCAATGTGTAAATGTTGGAATTTGATAGCCTGCTCATTCGTGATTCGATCTTGTTTTAACAGTGACTCGACCAAAGACGGCCACTCATTACGGAAAATATCGGCCCCCGTCAAACTTCCGTCGCCGCCACAAACGACTAATGAGTCGATGCCGTTGCTAATGAGATTGAAAGCTCCCTGCAGTCGTCCCTCCTGACTCATAAATTCTTTGCATCGTGCGGATCCAATCAGCGTTCCACCTTGGTTCTCCCAACCACGAACATCGTCCCAGCCAACCCTGATAATATATTGATCGTGGAACTTAGAATCGCCGCCACCCAAATCTCCTAAACGAAAAAAGTCACCACATCCATACGATAATGCATTTTTCCCCAAGTTCGCTTCCTCGGCGGCGAGAATGTCCTGATTGCGATTACCTTTCAGTAGACCTGCAAAACCTTCACGAATGACAAATGCCTCGAGTCCTTTATACAAAGCCATCTTAATAACTGCGCATATAGCCGAGTTCATGCCTGAACAGTCGCCTCCTGACGTCAGGATGGCAAGTCGACGCCCTTGTATTTCATTCATGTTCGAGGTGTAAGGACAACCGTGCGGGAATCATGCAACTTTCTCCACCAAAATTAATTGCGCCCGAGCAGCAGTTTGCTGCATGTTTAACCAATGGTGGCGGCTTTGTACCACTCGAGCCATTTTATCAGTGATCTATTCATCATGCACAGCAAAGTATACAGGCACGTTTCTTTATTTAACATGCTAAGTGCTGAGCATGTATACCTTATTAACCTCTGTCATGGAGTCTATGAAGCATAAGTGAGTTCCTGAGTCGTGCCGATCATCAATGCATCAGCTCTGAGATCGCAGACAGGCAAGTAGACTAAGACATGGCTACGTGTTTAATTGTCTGTTTGGTGAGATAGAGAAATGAAAACCTTGGAACATGTAAATGACATCTGAACTGATTTCTGTTTGATCCAGACATGATTAGTGAGAGAAAAAGGCGGCGTCCGAAGGCTTGCGTTTAGCAATCCGCTGTTCAAGTTTGTGATGATCCAATTGTGCCCAGCAATGCACTAGTCGAACATCAATATTTTGGTAATAAGCAGAACAGAATTCGGACTTTGTTCGGCTTAATCAAAAGTTGCCGACCTTGGCAGGGCAGAAGCAGCTGCTTGCGCCAAACTGACTGTGGAAGTAAATACCAGTGTGCTCAGTCCATCCCATTGCTTAGTCCATTGTTAGGACGCCATAAACGTTTTCTTGACCAGGGTACAACTTCCAGTTGGGTCGAGTTAGAAGACCATCTCCACACTTTTACGGATGCCGGTAACCAAATGCATGTGGTGGGTCAAGAGGTAGCTAATCACGACGATTTATGACCCAGCGAAGCTCAACTCCACTACTTCCGTCAACAAACGAGGGAAATGTGGGGTTTCCTACACGAGTTAGACCAAATCGGAAAGCCCTGCCGAGACATGCCTCGAGACGAAAGTGAACATCCACGGCACCCAGTGATCCGATAGTAGCACCGAGCGAATGTCTAACACCAGTCGCTCTTTTTTCATAATTTTTCTTTTCCTTAAACTCCTCTACCTTGGCTAGGCTACGATCGACAAGATCGGTGCAGGCCTACTGAAAACCATTCATAACTTTGTTTCCCATTGGATAATAAAGAATGTATCGATGGTCAGAGTCAACTTGACGGAGCCGTGTATCACGCGAGTCCGAAAGACGAGAGGATGTCTTCGAGTCTCGGAATGCAAACACAATATCCAGCATGTCAGAATGAAAAAAAAAAACTGTTCACATGTTGCTAAGTTTCCGTCACCACTTCCCCGCAGAAAGGTCGCGTCACAGACCTTGAAAACAGAATGGTGAACTTCCTTGTAGAATACATTTTTTTTTTCGCGCCAGACCAGCAGCCTGACTTAATTCATCAATATTATATGACACATCAACGGGCTGTTCTGCTGAGCTTGTGCACGAGGTGAGAGCGACGCTGCTTAAACGACTGCAAGCAATGCGAAAGAATGGGCCAATACTTGAACGAAACGCACAGCTTAGCCGAACGACGTCCGGCTCGTCCACCACATATCACTCATGAGCAGCACGTTTGTTTTTTTCAGGCATCCAATGGAATGAGTCGGATGAATAGAGCCTTTGCCGTATATAGCCGTTACCCAGGTATTCATGCACATATTCATCAGTTGAACCACAGATTTATGGGGACATTGGCAGGTGTTTTTCTATTCGTTGGATTTGGATGTTATGCCTGCAAGGAATATCATTCTATTCTTCCATGTGTGGAGCGACCAATGACGGATGCAGCTTCTGACCAATAAAGTATCTATTTAAACTTGTGACTTGCAGTCGAATTGGATAAGCAAATCATCCTGCATATTCTCCCCACATTGTGGTGATCTGGGCCGGGGTAATGACAAGTATATAAACACTGACGTTGATCCCCCCACTCATTCATACCTACAAATCTACATGCTCTTCAACCGTATTGCTCTGTTTGCTGCAAGCTGCGCGGCTCTTGTATCTGCCGGTCCATTGAACTTTCATGCTGGTAGTTCGAAGGATCAGCCAGTCTCCAACAACTGGAACACTAAGGAAATCTCGCAGGCCGCAGGTCTTGTTCAACAGACCTACTGTGACCGTTCCACTACTAAGCCTGGTCTGAAGATTGGAGATTCTACTCTTCTTTTCACTGCTGGTAATGGTGATCATCGCCAGCGCTTCAATCTGTACCACTCGGAGAGCCTTGGAATTGCCGTGGCCATTGAAGGTACAAACCTGACCTCGATTACGTCTGATCTCCATGATGTCAAGGGTCTGCCTGTCTTGCCTCATCCACGCTACCGCTCGCATTATCCTGAGGGCACAAGGGTGATGCATGGCTTCCAGGAGGCCTACGTCAGTATCATGGACGATATGGTTCGCGCTATCGAAAAGTACAAGAAGGAAAAGAACGAGAAACGGGTTACCATTATTGGTCACTCGCTGGGTGCTGCTATGGGTTTGCTTGCTGCTATGGATGTTGAGCTTCGCCTGGATGACGGTATTTGCAAGACTTATCTATTTGGCCTGCCCCGCGTCGGTAACCCAACCTTTGCTGGATTCGTTGACGAAAAGATCGGTCATAAGTTTTACTCAATCATCAATGGTCAAGACTGGGTCCCCACCGTCCCTCCTCGTGCCCTTGGTTATCAGCACCCATCGAACTACTTGTGGATTTACCCAGGTAACTCGACGAATGCTAAGATCTATCCCGGTCAGGAAAACGTCCACGGTATTCTTACTGTGCCCCGCGCCCCTAACTTCTACGACCACCAGGGCGTGTACTTCCACACTCAAATCGGTGCTTCCTTCGGTCAGTGCCCCGCCAAGGTTGGGAACATGTAACTTTTAATACTCGATGTATGCAAAGCACATAACGCATCAAGTTTTAATAGAATTTCGCGCATTCGCACCTAAGCACGGGTGAGCCTTGTCTCTCTGTGATACTCATAAAGTGTCTCGTGCTGCCTTCGTTTTAATTTGATTGCTCATTAAATTGTGTCAAATGCTTGTCGATCCTTTTGCGGTTTCTCGGAAGTTTCAGGGTGGTGACCGAGATTGGTGTGTTTCCTAACTTAGGTTTCGTGGGGGTTTGTCAAATACTTGTTTTCCCCAACAAGACCTGTCATGTGCAATTAAACTCAGCGTGGGGCACATTTTTCAATTGCGGGCACATCCGGCTAAAATTTAGGCCAGATTTCATTGTGGAGCCCAACAAATAGTAACATGTAAGCTTACATATGTATTATCAACACAAATGACTAAGCACCAAGAAGTGCAAAGGCATGCGCCGACGCACGAATATCTCTGTAGCTCGTTTATCCAAAATCGACGATGACTGAAGACTTGCCTACCAAAGGCGTGTCTCCTGCTCCCGGTCATCATGGTACGTGAAAATTCAAAAAATAATTTAACAGAGACAGGTAACCTTAATGCCGACCAAAAATCGAAGTTATCTTTTATGTGGGACCTTGTTTTTACCGTGCTGAATCACCCCGACAAAGCAGTAAAGGGCGAGTTCAACGAGGAAGACGAGCTGGGTCATCACGATGCCCATCTTTCTAAGCAAGATCAACAGAAGCAGGCCAAGTCCTTGAAGGAGGAGCAAGAGGCACTTCGGGAATTGTTTGCGACTCACGGGGTGGAAGAGTTTCATGACCAACTCTGGTTCTTGTTTGGCCCTGATATTCCTGACATGATCATGCTCAAGTTTCTTCGTGCTCGCAAGTGGAATGTGCATCGTGCATTTGCAATGCTGTGTAAGTGTGTGAAGTGGCGCATTGAAAGCGATGTGATGGGTATCGTTGCCAAAGGTGATTTGGGACTGTCAAGGGAAGACCCGGCATACGCCAGCCAGGGTCCTGCAGAGAAAGTATACGCTCTAGGTTATTCGGATAAAAACGTCATGCCTGTGATCATGATTCATGTGAAAAACCATGTCGCTGCTACCCAGCCGGCAGAAACAATGACAAAGTTCGTCATTTCTGCCGCCGAGACCTTCCGAACCCTTGTCGTTTATCCGAATGACAAAGTCATTGTTGTTTTTGACATGTCTGGATTTGGCATGAGAAACATGGATTGGCATTCATTAATGACCGTCTTAAAGATCCTGGAGGGATACTACCCGGAAACATTGGCAAAGCTATATATTTATCGGGCCCCATGGATTTTTCAAGGTATTTGGAAGGCTGTCAACCCTCTTCTCGATCCAGAAATCCGTAATAAAATCAATTTTTGCAATAAGTCCGACGAATTGGACGTCGTACCGCAGTATATTTGTGAAGACACTATCGGAGGAGATCAGGTCGATGTCGTCAAGTGGGTCGAGCCGCAGCCCGATGAAAAGGAAGGTCTTGATCGCAATGATCCCAAGCGTCAAGAAATGTGGAAGTCTTATCGCGACATATCTCGGGACTACGAAGAAGTCACGAAAAAGTGGATCATTTCGGATGGTCAGGATGACAGACTGAATGCGGAACGTGATCAACAATCCAAGCGACTCCGCTTAAAATATATTGAATTAGAACCTTTTTTACGTGCCAGGTCGATGTATCAACGAGCAGGAATTATAAACGAAGATCTTCTTTTGCAATTTACCTACAAGCAAAAAGATGGTCGCGTACTTAGACAAGTGACTGGTGCAGACTATGCCCGTCCTGCTTTAGCAAAAGCTGTTGATGCGTATACCAAAAGATCCGAGGAGTCCAGGTGGTCTACTGTGTCTGGAAATGATATTGCATCCAAGGAGAAATCTGGGATGAAAGCTGGCGTGACAGTTGCTACAGGCTCAGAAAATTTTGGAGCTCGTCCGCCCCAGAGCAAAAATGACGCTGCCAATCAACATGTCCAAACAAGTAATGTCATGACTGGCCAACATCAACATGTGTCGGCCGAAAATCCATATGATCGTGCCCAGAAAAGCCGCTCCAGTTTGTCAGTGGAAGCGCGAGAAAATCGTCTGCCAGAATCCAACATGGTAGGCAGTGCTGATACAACTAGCGCTCGCGCTAATGTTTCGGACAATGCAACTAAGCAATCGATTGATCAGTCTCAAACTTCCGAGATGTTTAATGCCAGTCGACAGTACCGCCCCCGCGGTGGTTCGAATGCTCCTTCAATCGTTTCATCTATGAGCGACGACGTGTTTGTGGATGCTGATGACTTTGAAGAGCACGATTCGAGCGTCACAAACGGCCTGCGTGAAATAGGTGCAGGAGAATCTGGTGACCCACATACTGTTGGCGACAGCTGGCACAATCAAATCAAGCGAAGCTCCGGTGTGCCTGATCGCAGCAAAGGTATTCCTGCTCATTCGAATGGTCGTGGTTCTCAGCACATGGATGCTGAGAATGATCAGCTGGCGGGATTTCCTAACCTTGCTCACTCCGAAAAATTAGAAGAAATCGCGGATAACAACGAGAAAATGCGTGAACCCTTTGACCCCACTGCTGGGCGTAAAAAACCCAGCCTTCTCTCTCGTTTGATGTGTTGCGGTGGGACAACAGAATAAATGACTCTCTTTAACTTCCCAGAACAGTAAAGTATAATATTCCTTTAGAAAATCAATACAGAGTGCGATGTGATCCCCTAACGTATCATTATATTGGCATTGCGGTTTACGTGGCGTGCGTCGATATTTGTGACCCCGAGCATATGTTCGGGTGGAGGTTTGTCACACGCATCAGAACGACGCTTCGTTCACCAGTGATAGCAGTTATATCTGGGCATTCGTTCCTTGCTATTGTCCATTTATTGTTGCTTATCGAAAAAGCGTTGAAAAATTTTGAAATCTCAACGAATGAAATCACCAGAAAAGGCTAATGAAGATGAGGCTTCATTTGTGAACATAAACCTGGATGACTGGCAGACTCCTCGACCTACAATGGATACACTCGCCACTCCCATCAGTAACCTACGCATGGGTTGGATGTCCCAAATGTCTTTGCAAAGCCATTCAAACTCACCCTCGCACGAGAGTCTCAAGAGAATCCAGAATAAGACGATAGCATCTTCATCGACCCCTAACCTTGCTTTACCGAAAAGGAACCAAGAAGATGTATTTCGTGAACACACACCCTTTTCTCATACAGATGGAGAAAAAATTAGTCCATTGAAACGGGGTGTCGAAGGAAAATACAGGAGCCGGACTGAGGCTCCTGGGTCTTCGTCCCGGCTTCGGCCCTTGCTCTTGGCTGGAAAAGGCCCATCACCTCCTAGGGGCGTTGTATACGACTCTAATATGGTTCCTGGTGTTAGTATGACTGTACAAGACTTGAATGGTGAATTGGTGTCTGTTAGGTCACCTACCAAATTCGATTCTTCCGAGTATTTCCCCTCCAGATTCTCATACAAGGCAGCTGAGAGCCCGGTTCCCAAGAAAGGATCCTCTTCATGGAAAGATGCAGATAATAAAACTAATGCTGCAAACAGTGACACATCTTTCGAAATGGATTCTGTATCACCAAAAAATTCGTCACAAAATGTACATACTGGATTATCTACAGTGCCATCTGAAAAACCAACGGGAAGTTCGGCTAAAATGTCTTCCAACCAAATAATACCACCTCTACATGTTCCAAAAGGAGGTTCTTCAAATTTGACACGCATGCCACATCTTCCACCTAAACCGAGGAAAGAAGAAGCAAAACATCTTGCCGATTTTGAACGTATGATGCAGGAGTCAAAACAAGCTGAAAAACGGCGCGTTGTATCTCGCAGGTCTGAGCTACGAAAACGACAGGAAGATGAAGAACACGCGCGCCTTGTTTGGGAACGCGAAATCATGCCCTGCTGGACGCGCGCTAGAGAAGACGAAAGACTGTGGAATCTATGGTGGGGAGGAATACCACAAGTCTTACGCGCGCGTTTGTGGCCACGAGCGTGTGGAAATGATCTTATGCTGTCTCACAAGATTTTTCCACGTGCATTAGAGTCAGCACAAAGGGCAATAGCTTCTGGTGCATTTCCAGACAATTTATTGGAAGCAATTAAAAACGACATCACTCAGACTTTGCCAAGTTTACGACTTTTTGACGAGCAAACCGGTCCTCTTTATCAAGACTTGATTGATGTTTTACTAGCATTCGTCTTCGTTCGAGCTGACGAGGCATCACAACGTGAACAACTAGGATTCACGGATGTGGCATTCGTTCATTCTAAATACACGCTCTATGTGCCTGGTGTAGCGAACCTGGCCGCAATACTAATAATGAACCTCACACCAACTCAGTCCCTCATTCTTCTTTTGAACTTGATCGCGAAAAAAAGTTGGCTCAAAGCCATATATGGCCTCCAGACCAAGTCGGGAACAGAGGATCTATCATCTAAAGCCCTTCCTGTCGAGCTGCAAGGATACGAACGCGTGTTCAATGCTCTTCTTGCTGAACGAATGCCAAATATATATGCAAATTTACACAAAGCCGGTGTTCTTCCAGCAGAATATGTACGTGAGTGGGTTCGCACGCTATTTGTGCCATGGGTTGAAATCGACACAGCTGCGCGTTTGTGGGATATCATGTACGTGTACGACTTTACTGACAAAGGTAGACTTTTAGATGATGGCGATTCAGTTTTGTTCCGTGTATCGCTCGCGTTTCTCGAATTGCTTGAACCCCGTCTATTTGTTCGAGATAGGGACGAGCTTGTCAGTGTATTACAGGGTTCAAACAAAGGTGCTATTCATGTATGGCGCCGAGAACTGGATGGGAATTTGGAAGACACCACGCCACCCAAGGATCGCATTTATGCGCAGTACCAAATGAACGAAAGCTCTATCTTCGAGCGACTCTTTTCTCAAAATGTCTGGTGGAAAGATATGACTTTACAACGTTTACTTGATCGGGAATTAAATCGTTAAATATGCCATCACGCTTCGTAAAGCGGTGGAAAGACATTATCTTGCTGATGACGGTCTGTAACAGGGGTCTGAGCTACATAAGCAGGGGGCAATAGCTCGGATACATCGACGGGCGACGACGAACGATCTCTTCTTTGCGTCGAGCTGAGGTTGGTAGAGTCCGTATACGATGGCGGAAGAGATTGTGAGTCGTCTTCATGTCTTCGATTTGATACCAAATTTGTAGCAAGCGTAAACGGAGGCCCTTCTTCAGGGAGCGAGGGCGGTGCCGTATAGTCTTCTCTCGTGTTCCATTCTTGCACTGCCATTGTTAGGGGTGATTGGGGCTGGAACGATGCTTCGTCAAAGTTAGGCAGTTCTTCATCGCATGGATCCATCGTTGCATCCATACCAACTTCATGCTGGTACGATGAGGGAGTTGGAGTTAAATGAATGTAATCAGGGACATGAGTGTCATTTACATGCTCGTGAATGTTGGGAGGAGGTTCTTCTAAAGCGGTTTCACAGTACTCAATGGGCAAAGTAGCTAATTCCAATTGTGAAATCATACCTGGATTTGTGAGTGTGATTGCACGCATAGAGCTGCTTTCTGGGACCAAGTCATCGTAGCCATCATACTCTTGAGGGGTATCGAATACGTCTGCATCTTGCTGGGGTATCATATTGTCTCTGATTTGCACATAGGACTTTTCATGAGACTCACTTTGAGCGACTTTCTCCATTTGCATGGTGAGAGGCCCTGCTGGACTGGGCAGTACTTTTACCAGTTTCCGAGTGACGATGTCTTTATGCTCTCCCATCTCATTGCGTATTACGATCCGGATTGTAAGAACGAATCGAACCTTCTGAAGCACTGTATCTTGCGTAATAGATTCACAGATCGTATTATCACCTAATCCGTGACTAGTCGAGTGCATGTCGAATGCATCGCCCTCAGCCGAGACACTGCCCAAAATGCTGCCCGGATGCAAAGATAAACATATATGTATTGGACGTTGAGAATGGAATCGACATGATTTTCCAGTAAATACAACCAGGTGCTGATAAAGGCGTGGTAAGGAACTTTGGGAATCTCTGTGTGGCTTTGAAGTCACAGGAACACTCCCTAGCTTATCTTGTTCAGAGAGGTGATGTAAGAGCTCGACGTCAGAATACAAACGACCCCATGCATGTGACTGTATGATGCGATTGAGTGTGGCTTCCACACTTTGTAACTGAAGCCCCTTTTCCACAACAAGAGAACCGGATGGTGGTGGAATATGCACTTGCACGCGGATAGGATCCACGTGCCGAATGATGTTGCGTTCAAGCCAAAAAAATGCTTGCATTGTATCTGAGCAAACCCATTGAATTGGATCAAAAGAGTATTCAGCGTCACCATTGAGGATAACTCCTTTCTGTTTGCCGATATTAGCATATGTCTCTAATGTGCTCCAACCAGCTTTAATATATCGTCGTGGGTGAAATGGAGCGCAGGTAAATATATCATGACCAAGACGATGGTGTAATCGGGCAACAATCTTGTATGAAATACGACTCTCAGGCATGTGTGAACACTGCGGTAAATCACTAGTAAGTTCAAACTGGAACGGGATTACAGAGGGTATCAGAGTGTGCGAATCATGATTCCTATTCCATACGACACACTCGTCATGGTATAGCACCAGGTCTCCTTTATTCTGGACAGACTCAATAGCAGACCAATATACGGTACAACGTTCAAAACAAACAACTTCAGACATAGGCAGGTCCAATTTTGTTAACACGTCCCCAATAAGCCATGCATCTAGCCCCTCTGCACCCAAGTAACCGACTTGAAATGAGGAAGCATCAGATCTGGGTACTATTTCAAACATGCTCAAGAAGACGTCTCACTGTCTCATTCCAGGAACGCGTGTATATGAAACCAGACAACGACGATTCGCTTCCCTGTAAAACTGGGCCAGGCCAGGCTGCAAGGATACATCCCTAAGTGAGGGGCAAGTTGTTAATTACTAAACACATATCACGTGTATATGGGAGAGGCTTAGCGTTTGAGGATGCCCCGATGACGAAAAAAGTTGCCATCGACCTGTGATCCTAGTCGTGAGGTCTACAAGTCTACATGTCGGGCGAAGTGAACTCCAAGGCATTTCCTCTTGCCGATGCAGCTCTTACGAACCAGATTTTGGATTTGGTTCAGCAGGCGTCGCACTACAAGCAGCTGAAAAAGGGCGCAAATGAAGCGACCAAAACGCTAAACCGCGGTATTTGCGAATTCATTATTATGGCTGCAGACATTGAACCCATTGAGATTGTTTTGCATCTCCCTCTTCTCTGTGAAGACAAGAATGTGCCATACGTCTTTGTGCCATCTAAGATCGCGTTGGGTCGTGCATGTGGTGTATCTCGTGCGGTTGTTGCTGCCAGTGTCACGACGAACGAGGCTCGTGAACTCCAAAGTCAGATCCAAACCATCAAGCTGGCTGTACGTATTACCGTTATTCTCGTGAAACTTACTCTTTGACAGATTGAACGTTTACTGATCTAATAGGTTCTGCTGCCTTTTTTATAGCTAGGTTCTCATTTTCTGAATGATCCTATATACTTACTAGAGGATATCAATATGTCAATGTATGGGATTTCGTCTATCTTCCATATATTAATACATCACTTCATGCCAGCTTGATAGCGTCCTGCTGGTTTACGATAATGCAGCTCGGATGGCCGAGCGTTGTGAATCGTTCAATCGATCAGGGAATTCAACATTCCACTCCACAACAAGGTCACCCTTCCTTGCACCCTTGACCTTGGAAATAGGCATGCCTTCACCGGCGAGACGGGTTGTGCGACCTGGGCTAATGGTAGTCTTTCCTAGTCCAGCCGATGGGATGGGCACCTCTATCGTGCGACCGTCCAAAGTGGTTATCTTGCGACGGGAGTTAGGCGAACCTGGCTTTGGTGGATCCAGAGCATCAACCAACTTCAGAGGCTGAATGAGTCGAAGATCGTCGCCGTTGCGGGTGAAACGTGAGTGTGGGCGTTCGTCTACGATGAACACAAGGTCCTGAGCCACACCGGGACTTGTTTCGTTACCAGCTCCGGCAAAACGAATTTTGGTACCCTTTTTCCAACCTGGCTTGATATCAATGGTAACCACTTTTTCTTCTGTACGACCACCCGCAGTGGTTCGTCCAATCTTAAGCTTCTTAGTCGTGCCTTTATAGAGCTCTTCGAGTGTGAGCATGAGTGGCGTTTCAAAATCTTTCGGTTGAGGCTTAGACCCCGTGTCTGCATTCATGTCAGCACCACGAGAGCCACCACCGCCAAATGAAGTGAAGCTTGGCATGCTGCCTGGGATGTCATCTGCCATGCCACCCATACCGCCCATGCCACCCATGCCACCCATGCCGCCCATACCGAAGGGGCTGGCACCACCAAAGATCTGGGCAAAGATGTCATTAGGATCAGATGGATGGAAGCCTCCGGCACCACCAAATGGATTACCACCCGATGTTGAGAATCGGAAAGTACGTGTGCCACCACCAGGGCCGCCTGCTGAGAAACCACCCATACCTGGGAATGCACCACCTTCTGCGTCAGCAGTAGGGATACCACCTTTCAATCCATCTTCGCCATATTGATCGTAAATCGTGCGCTTGTTTTTATCAGAGAGTACCTCGAACGCTTCACCCACGTCTTGGAACTTCTTCTTGGCTGTAGTCTCATTGTCCTTGTTCCTGTCCGGGTGCCACTTCAACGCTGCCTTTTTGTATGCTTTCTTAATTTCATCATCATTGGCGCTCTTAGATATACCCAAAATCTTATAATAATCTTTTCCCATGGTTTATGCAAGAAAGAGCGGCTTTAGTGGCGGCAATGCTCAGACCTTTATGTTCGATGTGGAGTCAATGGCCCGACTGGTCCCAGCGGGGTCACGCGTAGATCGGGTGCTTTCCACAACCTTCGGTCGATATCGATGTGGGCCACGTGGAAATACGGTATATGCTCAAGTCTACTTGTTGTCTCGCACTGTGCTATGGATGCCTTGGACAACTTGCTTTAATTCTTGAGCCAAGGCTGAACGATCCCATGAGGATCGATGTGCTAATACTCTTTCATAACATAGAGATCGTGTAAGCTCCAATTGCTCAATTGTGAACCCATCAGTGCAAGCAGTCATTGTATCCAGTAATGAAGCCTGGGCCGCTTCATTTAAAAGGACAGAAGGGTATTTGTCGTGGTTAACAGGTGTCATGCCCTCATTGGCACTGGCTTGTGCCATTTCACCCTCAGGCACATTTGTTGCATCATCTAGTCTTACTCGCTTCACTCCATGGTCCTCCGCATCCATAGGTACCGCGTCTAGCTCGGCAGAACCGGTGGCACGCTCTTCCTGACCTTGCGAACGTGCTCTTTTGTGTGCACGCTCAATCGTTGATACGTCAACTAAACAGTGCGCTTCTGGCTCCTCACCCTGAACACGTGCGCTGTATCGTTGACCATTGAGACGTCGCGAGTGAGATTCTTGCTCTTTCCGTTTCTCCGCTTCGCGACGCATCTCTTCTTCGCGAGCCACGACACGACGTTCCATCTGTTTACATTCGGCACGGAATGTAGCATCCACGTATGGATCCATCATAATTTTAGCGAGATTTTGCATTTGATGCGCACGGAACATACGATCAGCATCAACATCGCTCGCCACCTCCGCATTTGTAACAATTTTTTGAAGATCATCCATAAATGCATCACTTGTAAGGTACTGGTTGTGGTATAAACGTTTTTGCATCTTGTCCAAGGTCATAGTATATATAGTGAAGTCGCGGATAATGTACTCAGTCTCTTCCTGCTCAGGTTGTTCATGAACAACTCGACTTCCCTCTTGACCATCCTGCTCAGTAGAAGCGTCGTCCACCGCTACGGTCTCAGGTGCTTGAATACGACTTTCTTCTTCGTTTACTTGCATCGAATTTTCCTCGTTGGCTTCCGTTGATATGGGGTCGCGGACCGATCCTGCAACGGAAAGAGGTTCTGGAGATTGTATCTCTGCATCTTGTGCATGGACATCGGGCGAATCTAGCTCAAAGTGTGGCGGATTCCGATCGTATCGCAACTTGATAGTAATCTGTCCTTTGCTCCTGTGCCATTCAAATTGTTCCATCAATTCTCGTAGATTGTACTCGTCCCATACATCGCGTGTGAACTTTTTGAACTTCTTTCGAAGCTCTGCTAGAATAGAACCCAGACGGAACTTTAGATGTTCTAACAATCGCGCATCGTTTTCAGCCTGCTGTTCAAGCTCAATTTGGGTCGGCATACGCGGTGGACGAGGCGGCGCTGCTGGTAGCTCTTCCAGCACCCGTAGACGGCGCGGCATAGCATCAGCAAATTGCGTAGGAGGCCGCGAAGCCTGTACAAGGATATCGCGGAGATATTGACGGCGCTGCTCGATGTCCGGGAAAGTCAGCTCAAACTTGTTTCTCGGCATAAAACCAAACCATGCTTGTAGATCCTTTGGAAGTGACTTGAATGGTACGTCAGAAGTAGCAAACAACATGATGGTGTCTGACGGAGAAAGATCATTCAGTAGTGCTGATAACATTCCGCGCACACTCTCCGGTAAAATTAAGGGCCATCGGTCCAAATCTGGCACGTACAAGACACTGGGTACAAGACGCTTAGCTTCTTGGAACTGATGGACAAGAATCGATTCTGGTGTCTGTGAGCTGTCGCCCAGCAATAGGGCAGCGGAAAGCGTACGGACATGATATCCTTCCATCGAATAGAGTAATGCATCTGCCAACGTGCGCTGTCCCATACCTTGAGATCCATGCAAGAGCAAGCGTGGGCGATGCACTTGAGCCTGCACAAAAGATTGCTGAAGCAGTTCTTTTTCTAGAAGATGCGCAGAGGAGTCAGACACCTCACTCATGTCGATTTCATACATGGCTTCTTCCAAGGCACTACGTTTAGCACGCTTGGGAAGAAGACGTGAAAATACTTTCTGACAGTTAGAAAGTGCATCGCCTAGTAACGATTCGAGATGAGCAGGAAGTGGAGTGAAAGAAGAGGTGGAAGCACGGGCTGATGACGGTACCATGTTCTCCAACGCTAACATAAAATCGCGACCATCAACCTGAATAGTTTCAGGCGACAGAACTAGACGCGTATTGGTATGGTAAATTTGTGGGTATCGACGCTGAATTGCATTCAGCGTTGCTTCAGTACATAAAGCACGTAGATCTGCTCCGCCAAATCCGTTTGTGGCCTCTGAAAGCACCTTTTTGAGCTGCTCGTCCAAAGGAGGATCCCAATGGCGGGTGTGTATATCGAGGATGGCTCGTCGTGCTGCGCGCGAAGGTAATGGGAAGTAGAATTCACGATCAAATCGACCTGGGCGTCGCAAAGCAGGATCGATCGAGTCTGGTCGATTGGTAGCACCAATAACTACAACTTGTCCGCGGCCATCCATGCCATCCATAAGAGCCAAAAGGGTACTGACGATACTCGAATGAATTTGGTCCTGTTTGCTTGACCGGACGGGGGCTAATCCATCGATCTCATCAAAGAAAATTATACTCGGTTGTGCTCGCTTCGCCTCTTCAAACAAAAGCCGTAGTTGACGCTCTGCTTCACCGACCCACTTTGACAAACAGTCAGCTCCCTTTCGCATGAAAAAACTGATACGTTGTCCCTCTGACGAGCATGATGCCGCCAGAGCACGAGCAACAAGGGTTTTACCGGTGCCTGGAGGTCCATGAAATAAAACCCCGCGAGGTGGTGTTACGCCGAAGCGTTGGAACACCTCAGGGTACAATAGCGGGAGACTGACCATTTCTTTAAGCCTCTGCACATGATCTTCCAAACCACCCACCTGGTTAAAGTCGATGTCCATATTAACACCCAGCGGATCGACATCGGCTAGTGCGTCTTTGTCGCGCCGTAGACGACCAAAAGCATCTGTCGAAGAAGAAACAGCACCCATCGTAGATGCCATGCTATTTTCTAGCACAGATTCGGGGGCCGAAGTACCGATTCGGGGACCAGCTGTTTCACCCAGGTTAGTTCGAGGCAAGTCGTCGTCCGAACTATCCATGGCTTCATCCATCGCATTGACCAGCTCGGCGCCAGGTATGGTAGGCATGGAAGTAGGATTCCATTTCGTTTGCATAGAGCGGGGTAGTGACGTGTAAGGAAAAGTGGGAAGCCGCGGTGGAAAGATACTATTGTCAGGAGTATGATCCTGAACGTCTTGGTCACGACTCGATGCTCTGCCTCGGGAGCCCCGACGAATTCGGCGACCAAATCCATCGCGGAGTGGCTCTGGTGGTGGAGGAAGAAGCGAGTAATTGACCTTTTTGCGTGCACGGAAGCTGTAAGAACGGTGCTCAGGCAATGCGTCTCCGTGGTCATCACTTTCTCCATTCGATGGCGTAGATGATGAGCGTGCGTGCATTCTGCGCTCACGACGCTTGACATGGATGTCCTCATAGTCATCCTCTTCACGGCCTTGTGACCGCATTGCGGCTAGTTGCATTAAGTTTTGGCGTCGCCGCGCGCGTTCTGCACGCTCATTTGCGTGGCGGAGGCGAACTGTTTCTTCATAGTCGGCATTATCATCTTCTTCCTCTTCGTCATCCGTTGCAACAAAATCTCGCAAGCTTTTACTGACGCGGGTGGATCGACGAGGACGGATGCGTGGCTCTTCATTCGTCTCTTCCTCGTCTTCTTCATTGTTCCAATCCTGCTCAGCATAGCTGCGAGTTCGTCTTCCACTTCGTGTCACACGTACAGGTCGCTGGACTTCTTCTTCTTCTTCTTCCTCTTCATCATCGGGCTGTGTTGCTTGGTATACGTCCTCATCTTCGCTCAACTCTCCCTCGGCAAAGTACTGGGTATAGAAGGCACCTTGTGCCGCTTTTCGTTTGGATCGATCACGAGGAGGCGAAGTGGACAAGTGTTCAAGACGAGAACTATGTCGCACGGGAGTCACCATACCTTATGCCCAAAGAAACTGCCTACGCGTCTCCTGCAGCAATGCCGTTTCGTCCAAGCGCTATGACCGCCTGCTGGTTGCTGGCAGGTCACATAGCCACGTGATGCGCGTTCGGCGCACTTTTTTGCCAGCTCCACTTGGTACCAACGCGACGCGTTCTTGACTTGCGCGTGCAGCGAGAGGTCCCTGTGGCGGGGCGTGTAGACGAGATGAGTGCGCCTGAAAAAGACGTAAAGCTCGCAACCAAAAGCGCGACGCGTCTGGTTCCGTCTTTTCGTCGAATTTCATCTGAGGAAGAGGAGCGTTTATTGACGGCGTCCTCCCTGCCAAGTGCCTGGATGGCGCAGTATGGATATCACAACGGACACGAATTCTCTCTACCAAAGCATTTAGTGCGATATATTGAGCCGACTGAGGGTGAATTCGACCAGCAAGTGGAGTATGATATGGATGAGCAAGACAAGTACTGGCTCGACGAACTTAATGCGGAACGAAAAAAAGACCAGCTAGACGTGATCAGTTACGAGACCTTTGAAATTATCTTTGACAGACTGGAAAAAGAATGGTTCTCGCTCGTGAAACGAATTCCATCACGATTTTCTATTGGCGAAGCTATGGATGAAGAAGAGTTTCCCGAGGAGTCGCAATGTGCTATCTGTGACGACAATGAATGTGAAAATTTAAATGCCATCGTATTTTGCGACGGATGCAACTTGGCCGTCCATCAGGAATGTTACGGCGTTCCTTTCATCCCAGAAGGGCAGTGGCTCTGTCGAAAATGTACAGTGTCTCCCGACCGACCCGTATCGTGTATCTTTTGCCCTCAGGAAGGAGGTGCCTTTAAGCAAACGAGCGATGGCAAATGGGCGCACTTGCTGTGTGCTATGTGGATTCCTGAGACGGGTGTTAGCAATTCTGTTTATATGGAACCCATTGATGGAGTTCAAGATATCCCCAAAGCACGCTGGCGTCTGCGCTGCTACTTGTGTAATTCTCGACATGGTGCGTGTATTCAATGTGAACATCGCTCCTGTTTTACTGCTTTTCATGTGATGTGTGCACGGCGCGTGGGGCTCTTGGGCCGCACTCAGGATATCTCAGACGAGGCTCGCGACACCAAGCCGGATGCTGCGGCAGCCTATTGCCATCGCCATCTCCCTCTTGATCGTAAAGCTGCCTTGTATACGCGTATTCGAGGCACTGATGACGATGACAACGATACAAGCAGTGTTTCTGACGTATCCACGAGCGAGCTGGCAACAGTTCCAAAACGACCCGCTACATCTGGCTACGACTCGATTGTGTCGAAAAGTGCACGCGCTTACAACAAGCTGTATTCATCAGGCCCATTGCCCGTACCAAATTACATGGTACGCCGTGTGCTTGATTACATTTCGCGCATTTCTATTCGTCGAAAATCACAAGCGGTAGCTCTTATTGTTCGTTACTGGAGCTTGAAGAGGCAGCAAATGCGTGGTGCACCGCTCTTAAAGCGCCTGCACATTGAGCCATGGACTGTGGGCCATTTCGTGGATGAACGGACTCATGCACTCAAGCTTACCAAACTACAATATCTCTTTTTCCTTCGTGAAGATTTGGAGAAAGTTCGCCTTCTAGCTGAACTGGTTCGCAAACGTGAAAAGACCAAACTAAAGCAGCTGCAGCTATTTCGCACATATATGCTGGACCAAGGCCTTTTATACAAGCAGGCTCAACTGCATCAAGCCCTGGAATGTGTCATGGCACTGGATAAAGCACAATGGTTCATGTACCCTGTCTCCAAGGAGGCGCCTGGGTATTACGATATCATCAAGGAGCCTATGGACTGGAACACCATTCGTTCTCGTATTGATACCATGTCATACCGTACTTGGGAAGCATGGGAAGCCGATGTACGTTTGGTATGTACGAATGCCACAACGTACAATCAGCCCCAATCCCTCATCTCAAAAACGGCTCAAAAAATCCTCAAAAGTCTACCCGACATCGTGAAAGACACGCGCGATACCTCTGTGTGGGAAGATGGTACTGCATCAGGCCTAGAACCACCAGACGCGCTATTGCAAATGCTGCAGGCGCCGTACATGGTACCTGACGGCATTTCCATCGGTGCTCCACCTCAGGATGCAACTGTCATGGACGCCTTTTTGGAGCAGTGGTATACAGTTCCGAATCCGGAGGAGCCACGCGCCATGCGCCCCCCACCAAAAAAACCCAAGCGTACGGCCAAGTTAGGCCCAGTGCGTCGCAGCGCTCGGCATGCCCCTGAACCCTCAGAGCCAACCATTATCACTGAGCCGTGCGTTGTGGACGAAATCAATGCCAAAGATTCGTTCAAATACTTTAATGTTGGCTGGCTATTACCGCCAGGCGCACGACGAGGAAATCGACCTCGCCCTGAGCCTCGAGCTCAGATAAAGCGCCCGAAAGTCGCACGGCGTACCAGACGTCACGGAGATGGCAGTTCATCGCTCAGCGAATTATCAGATGCATAGATGTATATATATCAAGACTTGGCGCCCAGAGGCGCTGCTCCTGTTCCGCGAAGCATGTGCTTTTGCTTCGAATCGTCATGCAAATCGTCGCGCGAAAAGAAGTGACGCGCCACCTCCATGAGCCATTCCGGCTGAATTTCCATCACCTGTCGCAAAAAATTTTTGGATGTCTCGATCAACTCATAATAGCACAAAAAGCGCGGTGGTGGCACATGCTTGTACAAGCAAGAGGAAGGATGAACGTACACAGTTGTGTTTTGTTTGATGCTGCGGTAAGTCTCACCGCCCTTTTGAATACGAGCTGTGTTCATAAAGTAGCCGGCCGTTATGGCTTTTTGGATGGGCGTGACATCCGCAGGGTTCGTCAGGGATTCAGGCACAAGCTCTACACGCGCACATAATTGCACCAGCTGATCACGCACATCGCGGACACGCCCCATGGTCTTGGGCTGCAGAAAGTGATCAAGGCAAAAGATCTGACTGTAGCCACTTTCCACCCACTGCTCCCATATATTCAGTAGCGTGAAGTGATCACCTTGGGGGCGAATAAACAGCTGCTTCGCACGGTCCGCGTGTAACTTTTTATCTTTAGGCCGAAAGAACAGACTCGCGCTTTCTGACAGCATGGCCACGATGGAGAGCACTTCTTCTGTGCAATGGTATTCTTCACTTGCCAAAATGGCTTTGCTCATCATGGGATCCACAGGAAATTCAGCCATACGACGACCCAACTTGGTAAGCTCTCCGCGGTCGTTGAGGGCACCCAAAGCATACAAAAGCTCCAGGGACCGAATCAGCGTATCCGTCGGTGGCGGATCTAAGAAGTCAAAGTTGAGCAAATCGTGAATGCCGACGGATTTGAGTAACAAGACCACATTCGCCAGGTTGGTACGCTGAATCTCAGGCAAAGTATTTTCGTCCATTTCATTTTGGAAAGCCCATTTGGTATACAAGCGGAAACATTTACCCGGGCCCACACGACCCGCACGACCCGCACGCTGATTTGACGACGCTCGCGAGCATGGAACAACAGTTAATGCTGCCATACCCGTGCGCGGGTTGTACGAATTTTGTTTTACAAACCCGGGATCGATCACGAAGGAAATACCGTCGATCGTAATACTCGTCTCGGCAATGTTGGTAGCGAGTACCACTTTGCGGGCTCCTGGAGGCGTTGGCTCAAAAATCTTGGCTTGCATATCATTGGGAAGATTGGCATAAATGGGACACACGATCAACTCTGCCACCTTGTCGCCCAAAGCACGCGATGTCTGTTCGATATTCTCCGTAGCAGCATCAATCTCGTCCTGACCTGTGAGAAACACGAGAATGTCACCTTTGGGCTGAGTCGTGTGGATTTGGAACACGGTCGTGATGACGGCGTGCAAGTAGTTGGCTTCAGGTTGCGATGTGTACAGAATGTCGACGGGGAATCGGCGGCCAGGCACGAAAAAGATCGGGGCGTCGTCGAAAAACTCGCTAAACTTGTCCGCGTCCAACGTCGCACTAGAAATGATGAGCTTGAGATCGGAGCGAAAGCGGGCAATATCCTTGAGCAAGCCAAACAAAATGTCGGTGCTGAGCGTGCGTTCATGAGCCTCGTCAATCATGATGGCCGAGTACGATCCCAGATCCGGGTTGGTCAGGAATTCTCGAAGAAGCATACCATCGGTCATGTACTTGACGACGGTCTTGTCGGATGTGCAGTCTTCAAAGCGGATACTGTAGCCGCATTCTTGCCCGAGGCGCACGCCCATTTCATCCGCGACGCGAGCAGCCACACTCATGGCTGCTACGCGACGAGGCTGCGTGCATGCTACCATCTGTCCCCCTTTTGTGTATCCTGCCTCATGAAGAAACTGGGGTAGCTGTGTTGTCTTGCCAGACCCTGTCTCACCGACCACAATAAGTATTTGGTTGTCGTTGATCGCGTCTAGTAACTCTTGGCGCAGCCCGTAGACAGGCAGGGAGCGACGCGTAGCATCGATAGAGTCAGCTCGCTCCTGGGCCTCTTGGAGCTGCTGCTGCATCGCCAGCTCCTTGTCCGACAAGGTGTTGAATGGACTCTCGGCTTGCTTTTCCAGCAAAAACTGGATGGCTTGCGTCTCATCAAAGACAAAGTCGTACGCATCCGCTTCTGCGGATTCTTTGGGCTGGTCGAGCAGTTTGGATCGAGCTATTTGCTCATGCTCGAATACATCACCCTCCGACGCGGGCCTTTTTCGCTGTGAGCGCGAGCCTTGATCATATCGTCGGTCGTGCAAAGCAGATTCTTTGCGTTTGCGGTCAAGACGTCCTTGCTCGGTCAGATAATCTTCGGGTAGGGCATATGTATCGGTGCCATCATCCAAGCCTTCAAACTCTTCGGCAATACGCAGCAGCTCGCGCTTGTGCTCCAGTTCGCGCTGCTCACGCTTGGACATCCGCACGCCACGAAAAAGCGTCTCTTCATCCTTGATTTCCTGACGCAAGAGCTCAACTTGCTGTCTTGATCGTTTTGTGAGGTACTCTTGACGTGATCGGTCCCGCAGCGCATGGTACTCAGCCGCTGGCCGGTCGTCGCTCATCCTGGCAGGAAGGCAGCGCTTGGCGCCGTCTCAGGTCCCTCCACACAACGCCGCCCTCCCAGCCGCGGGGCGTGGCGGAGATTTTGTCGAGCAACGATGGCCACGCCTTTGGGGCCATCTGTGCACGAGGATCAGGATGCTCGCGTGGAGCCTCGCTTTCAAGTAAAGAAGGTATGTGGCTTAGGCTGACGTCAGTGGAATTGCGTGTGTCTATGGAGCTGGGATATACAGGTCGACAACGTACGTGGCGGGCGCTCACCTTCCAGTGTGCCATTTGCCGGAATCAGATCATGGATCTGTGCATTGAGTGCCAAGCGAATCAGGGGTCTTCGACGATCGATGAGTGCACCGTGGCATGGGGTGCCTGTAACGTGCGTATGCATGCACTGACGCTCAGCACGCTTTCCACTTTCACTGTATATCGCGCTGGCTCAAGACACGTCCCGTTTGCCCGTTGGACAATCGCGAATGGGTGCTGCAAAAGTGGGTACAGCTTGCTAACCGTCCAGATATGGCCGCTAAGGATCTATGTACCATGATACGAGGCGCGTACATCCGTCGTCACCGACAGAGAGAAGCTGGTACGGCACGCGGTCGTACGCATCCATCCACCGTCCCTGTGGGCGGCACGCCACACGATGCACTGGGCCCGTGTGGTGTCGCGCCAGCGTCGTATGTAGCTGCCATGTGCCATCTCGCGCACAAGTGTAGAGCCACACATCGCCGTTTTCTAATCCCATGGCCAGTGCGCCGTCGGATGCCCAGGTCACAGATACGACGGCGTCAGACGCGTTCAGCGTCGTTACGAGTCGGTATGGGCGCTGAGCATCGTCCACGAGCGTCCAGATCTTGACGCTCTTATCGCGCGACGCCGTGGCGAACATGCGAGAGTGGGGCGCCCATGCCCCGTCCCACACAATACGCGCATGTGCACGTTCGCCGATCCAGGCGACATAGCCGCTGGGCGTGCGTCGGAACATGCGCCAGGAGCGATCCCGGCTCACGGTGAGCAGGTAGGTGCCACAGGGCGAGAATGCGACGCGCGTGATCGACAGTGTGTGCCCTTCGAGCGCGTCCTTTGCCGGCTCAAACCTGTGCTGCGCATCAAAGAGACGCACGACAGCATGGGCCGGTGTCGATGCCTTGCATGTGCTCGCAATCATGTGTGTATTGGTATCCATCGCCACGCTCAGCAACTCGTAGCCGTGGCCATACAGTTTCTCCATTTCGGGCCACAGCGTCAACGACTGCAGCTGCTCGGGATTCGGGGGCTTCGTGAAGGCAGCTACCTCCGACGCACCTTCGACCGCGCGGTTCGACAGGCCCAGCGGCGGCACATGCGCCGAGGCCAAGCCGTCCGTCGCCGGCTCGTGCACGGTGGGCGACCAGTCGGTGCCCGGCGTCTGCTGCCGTCGCGCGAGCCATGCTCGGATATCCGTGCTGCCCGTCTTCGCCGCCGCGGCCGAGTGCACTAGGCTCACGGTGTAGACGTGCAATGGACGCACGCCATGCTTGGCTCGCTCAGCGGCGATAGGTTCTATGCCGCGCACCGTCTCCTCCGTCACAAGCAGCACGTCAAGATCAGGCAGCGTGCCTGCTGGGCCGCACGGGTCCGAAATAGGCACGACATGCAGCGCCAGCGACTTGCCGAGCGCCTGGCTTACATCACGGAGAAATTGGCGGACACGCGCCATGCGCACGTCGATCGGCTCGATGTACTCGCGGTGCTCCTTCTTCGCGAGGAGCGCGGTGCTCGTGACGCCGACCCACATGGCGCTGCGTGCACTCAACACGCCCATCGTAAGCAGCAGCTTGTGCCCAATGTGCAGGTGGTCAAAGGTGCCGCCCAGCACGACCGAGTCACCTTGCACCGTCGCAGGCTCCACCGCCTCGGCAGCAGCAGCGCGCAGCGGCATCACCTTCGGCTCCAGCGGCATGACGTCCAGCGCGGCGCGCGGCACACCATCGTCCGCGTACAGCGACGCGAGCGGGGCATGGTGCGCGGCCCACGCACGCAGGTGACTCACGCCTCGCTCCGTGTCGGGCGTGTCGGGCAAGAGGTACACGGTCACATCGGCGCCTAGACAGTCGGCCTGGACCGCTGCATCCCACGCACACGCGTAGACACGCTGGAGCACATGCTCGGCACCACGCATCGACATGTCACCGAGCCAAGCGACGACGGCGAGATTCGTGTAGTGCGTCTCGCACATCACCGACTCGATCATGTCGCCCGCCGAAGCTGCCGCCTGCGACAGCACAAGCACATGCCGCGGCTGCGGCGTGGGCGTCTGCCACATGTGCCAGGCTGTGGCACTGTGCACAAACGCCTTGGGCGCCGCAAATACACGCAAGATCTTTTCGTCCGCCGCACTCACGAACGACGTGCGCCCGAGCCAGGCCACAGACTGCATCTCGTAGCCGTGCGTCTGTGGCCGCGCCAGCTCGTGCCATGTACGCCCGGCACGGGCCGTGTGCACCGTTCCGTGCAAGCGCGTCGTGCGGTCCTGGCCGACTGTCAAGAAGCAGTCACCGTACCGCTCCCACGCAGCGTCTCGCGCAGGCCCCGCATGACCCGAGATCGTGGCCTGTGGCTCCCACTTGTGGGTGGCTGTGCGGCGCCACATGTGCATCGCACCCTGCCGATCGTGCGCCACGACGCACAGATCGCGATGCGGACGCCAGTGCGCCCCTAGGAAGCCACCGCTCGAGCTGCCCACATCACCCAGGCGGTGCGCCGGGAGCCATAGCGATCCCACGGCCGCGCCTGCGTCTTGCAGCGTGGGCCATGACGACGTCGCCGCATCGGGCGTCCACACGATGACGCTATGATCGACCGAGCTCGTCAGCAGCGCGGCCAACGGCTCCGTGTGCACCGATGGACACCACCGCACACCGGTGACCCATGCATCATGGCCCAGCAGGAGCGCATCCAGAGACACGCCCCATCGCGTCGCACTGCCAGGCAGCGAGAGCCAGTCGATCTTGGTGCGGATGCCCTCGTCGGGTAAGAGCTCGCGCGCCATGGCCTCAAACGCGTCCGTAGGCGCCTGCGGCTGCCGCGTCTCAGGCCGCCACCTCCATAGCCGCACATGCTGATCCTGCGAGGCCGAAGCGAGCCACACATCCGGCAGGGCGACGGTAAAGTCGAGCGCGCGCACCCAGTCTTCATGGCCAGCGAGCCTGAGCTGACGCACGTACGTGCCAGCACCGCCACTGCGTACGTACAGCGAAATACGGCGATCCGTCGCTGCCACGGCCATCACCATCGCATCTGTCTGGGGCAGCTTGACCAGAGCGACATCCAGCGGAAACGCACCTTCCAAATCGATCGTCTGGACCACACGCAGCGGATCACACGACCACACGCGGAGCTTCGAGTCGGAGCCGCCCGTCACAAACTCACGCGGACCGTGCTCGCGCGTGTAGGCGTCGCGCGGGACACCCACAGCGGTGATCGCCGCTGCATGCGCGCCTGGCACCGATGCATCACAACATAGCTCGTCCTCGTGCACACGCCACAGCTCAAGGCCACCCTCGTACGTGCCTACTACGATACGCGTGACATGATCTGGCCATGCCTTGAGCACATGCACGGTCTCTTGACACGGCAAGGGCCACATGTGCACGGCCGGCGTCCGGGCTGCCGGCTCGGACGGATCGAGCCACACAGCCACCGCTTTGTGCACGCCCAGCACGAGCGCATCACGCCCCTCGCCCCACTGGACCCAGTCGGCCACATGCGCCGTGCGTTGCACCGCGCACGACAAGTACTCGTACGTGATCGATGACGGCATGCAGGGAGGTGAAAAAAGCGGCCTCCACAGGGTATAGTCCTACGGTCAGCGCCGGTCCCAGTAGGCACGGCGGTCCCGCACAGGGATGCCGCGGCACTGTGAGAGGCCTAGGATCGATAGTTGTGGATTCGCGGCCACAAGAGCATCCACCGAGGTAGGCGTCACTTGCGTGTTGTCCAGGAAGACGGACGTGAGAGCGCCCGTGCTCGGGACGAGGCACTGCAGCGACGCGTCACTCAGCGAGGTGTGCTGCAGGCACAGCTCCGTCAGCACGCTGGATGAAGGGGCGTGTCCTACCGCATCCGCCAGTGACAGGTCTAGACCTTGAAGCGAGAGACGCCGCGTGCAGGTGGCCAGCATACGCACCATCGACACGCCCGACGCCTCCCATGCCCGCGTCATCCTGTCAGGTGGGAGAGCCCAGTGACTCGGGACGTAAGCACGGCGCTTGTCGCCATTCATGCTCAGACAGTCCATCACCACATGGTGCTGATGACACGTATGGTGCATCATGGCTGCCACCATCAGCATCGTATCGCCCGAGAGACCTTGCCTTCCCTGGAGCGACGAGGGCTGTCGACGCACATACTCCACCATGTTGTCCAGGCACAGGGAGCGCAAGCTTGGCGCCTCCTGTCGCACCTCGCCGGGGTACGCGAGCCACTTGTGCACAAAGTCCAGCAGCGACACAGCATGCACACAGAGTCCTGCTATGCCGAGATGCTCCAGTCGCGACACGCGCTCCGTGCCAGAGCCCAGTCCCATCGCCAGCACATCGAGCGTGCCGCTCTCGGCGACGCTCGTATAGCTCACATCCAGCGATACGAGCTGTGTACCGCACAGGCGCAGTAGGCCACTCACACCAATATCGCCCACCAGCGTATGCGACATGTCCAGCGTGTGCAGAGCTCGAAAGGGGATCATGGGCGGGCGCGACATCGCGCCGTGGGATATGGCGTCACTCACCGCCTGCGATATACTCGCATCGGACAGGTGCTCGCACCACGCAAGCTTCAGGACTTGCAGCCGCGGACACGCCGCTCCCATCGCGGCAATACTGCTAGCTGTCACAGAGGTAAGTGTCACGTCCAAGTGCTCCAACGTGTCGCCCGTCACCTGCACTATCGTCGCCACAGTTGCGTCATTCACTGACAAACAGCCTGGTAGAGATACGCGTCGCAAACGCCACGCATGACTCGCTTGCGACGGTGCTCTTAGTAGTCGTGTCACCGCGGCGCCCGGCAGTCGTGTGAGACCGTGCAAATCGAGAGCCGTGATGCATCTCGTCACCACATGCGCATCGCTCGCTAGCGCAAAGCTCCCGGCCAACGTAGCTAATATCAACGACGCACACTTGGCATCTTGCGAAAATAAAGGCAGTGATCCCGGAAGAAAAAGGCGCGAACGCGTGCGTGGTGGTTGAGACGACGTCCCCACGGCCGGTAAGAAGTACATCGTCAATATTTCCTTGGTCAGAGACCATGGCGCATGCAAGCACAAGAGATCAAACAGCTCCTCCATCATCGTGGCCGGCATATGCTTGAGAAGGTCCTTGTTCACGTCGCTCCACCAAAGCGCCTCCGTGTACCGCACACCTGACAAAGCCTCGAGGGCCTGCGGTGTCGGCAAAATATGCGAGGAAAAATGCTGTACAGCCACCCACATACAGATGCTTCGCAGTGTGGCCATCCCAGAGGCCTGCGTACACGGCCCTCTGCGCCACGACACATGCTCACGAAACACGGCTGGAAAGGGCGACATGTCGTTTTGAACTTGTGTTTCCAGCGTCTCATTCGAAAGAATATTCTCATGGCGCTTGCTTTGAGGCTGCGACGCACGCACGGCACGTCGTCGCGATACTCCATGCCAGCGCCCACGCCCGCTCCGTGGGTCGTGCGATGACGTCAGACGTGCCATGCACCCACCACACCTTCCACGAGGTCGTGGGTGGAGGCCAAATCCAGAGACGCACCGCACGGCCGGCTTCGGTACTTGCGTGGCTTCCACGCGGCTTCTTGAGACGAGCGGATGCCCTGCTGTATCGTATCGTCACACATGTCCTTACTTCGGGCATAGGCTAAGATGAGATTCTCGAGCTACGCCGGCCGTGCTCGTGGCCCTCCTCTTCTCGTCGGCAAAGACACGTGCATCCGCTCAGGTCCTGCCTCTCGTAGCGACTCTTTTGGCGTGCCCATCTGTACTATTTGTGTCATAAGGGTCAGCGGATCATCGAATGCGGTGCCAAAGCTCAAGTATGGAGGAAAGGAATGTAAGGGCGCGTCTCCCTAGCACTCGTGTGTACGGCACAACGCTGGGACAGTCATGACACAACGTGTGTTGCGAAGGAGGATTCAGTCATCATATCGAAGCTCCAGCGGATATTAGTGTACACGACCAATGCATCAGCTCTTCTGCCAAGGACGTGTGAGCCATGTTGTATGACACTCTGCTCAGGCACTGTTGCCTCGAGGCAAACAGCTGCCTGCGTATTCCCTCAAGATCAAACGTCAAGTCATGCAGGATGATGGCAAAGATGCCCTGGGCGCTTCCTGCGCTTTGCTCCTACACGCAACGAGCTTCATATGTAACTTGGAAAGAGCGTTTGCCGGTCCCATATGTACGCTGCGGACTTCTCCTCCCTTCTTCTCGCGACTGACAAGCACTGGATGGCACTGTCACATAGTCTCCCTCAAAGCATGGCTGTTCGGTTTTTGCCGCACGCCGTTGACACTGGGTGGGGACAGCGTGGGCACGAAGGCTGCGGCGCCAACATGACCATAGACACCCTCCTATCATCCAAAAAAAGGCACTGATGTGGTACGAGCTAGGTAATTGGGCACATGCGTTCTGGGCATGGTTTGTTCGACGGACAAGAGGCCCAAGCGCAAGCCACGACGCGCGTTCGTTTTACTCACGGATGGCACGCTCGCATCCTGTCTACATCGTGGCACGCACATAGCAAGGTCTTTTTCCTGAACTGGGACGATACACAAACTCTTCTACACTACAAACTTTGTCTAGAAAAGATCATGTCGCCTTCATGGCTGAGCAGGGGCGTGCTACTGAACATCTTGGACGTCTGCACTCCCATGTGCTGACACTCAGGTCATTCGCACGTGAAATTCTCAAGCCCCTAAAAGGACTTGAGTAATTTGACCGTGCAAGAACCCATTGGCTAATCATCGTGACCACCACAAGACTTGCCAGCTGTGCGCCCCTTGACTTTTTGCTTTGGTGTCTGAATAGACGTACTTGTCCCGTACATCCTGCCATTTCCATTCTCGCCTGTGAAGTGCTGCTTGTCGCCTGAGAACGAGTTAGTGTATTGTTCCAAACGCTGTGTATGCCTCATTTCTTTTCGATACACCTGGTACAATACATATCGTTTCTCAGGCGACATAACGCACTTCCAGAGTTACTTTTCCATTACAACACACCTTTCCGAAACATAATCGCAAGAAGCGCCTCCCCTGCCATGTCTTGTGATCCTGCATTCAATGCTTTTCATTCTAAGGGTCCACAATACAATAGGAGTCGCTCGCGTGGGTTTGAGAGAGCGAGCCATGGCAGGGGACGGCATTCTTGTTTCAGCAAGCGGAGGCTGTCCACCGGCCGGGCAAGTGAGCTACATATTCATCCCTACCCTATTCAAACGCTTGACGAGATCAAAGCTCGTTATTCCGACCTATTATCCACGGCCAAACTCCAATGGCTAGACAATCCTAAGAATGTCATCTTTTCCTACAAGCATTCACGGTTTGGCTCATATCCTGAAAGCGTCACTCTTGAGGGTCGATACCCTGACGGCAATAAACCCGTTTTCCGCTCTACTATTGCTATTGATGACGACTTGGGCATCGTGGCCACAGGCGACGGTACCAGCAGGAAAGAGGCTGAAAAAGCCGCGGCCCTTCATGGTATGATACTTCTTCTTGAAAAAGACTACATCTTACACCCTCCTCCCCGCGCATCAAATTCCATTACCAAGGTGAATGCTAAGGTACCTGTCGCTGCTCTCTCCGATGGAACCGAAGTGACTCTCGAGCAAGCGCGTGAATTTATCGATTACTTTTGCCACGAAGGTCGCTTCGGGTCTCCCGATGTCAAGGTTGATGCCGTCTACAATACTAAATCATACAGGGCCCAACTGTATGGCTGGAAGGCTGTTATATCCATAAGCGGCACACCCGTGGGAGAATCCATCGAATCTAGTAAGAAGGCCGCTCAAAATACAGCTTGTCTGAACACAGCGACCATTCTCGCCAACGAATACCGCGACGTGTGGGACCAGTACCTGCAGGTGCCGAAAAGTAAGCTAGCAGGAAAGGCTCCTCCGGTCAAGTTTCGAGTCTCGAGTGCATTTGAAGAAAAAATACGTCACCTGTACGACGCAATGCGCGACAGCGAGCTTTACTCCAACCGTCCGCGAATCACCGCTGCTTTTTCCTTGCGTTCTTCCGTGGCTGCCCCTAAAAGGAACTCGATACAGGCACAGCGAACCATGTCTGAGGAGCAACATGAAGAAAAGTCAAATCAAATGCTCGAGAATCTGAATGCCTACCAATTAGATGAACGAGTCGAACCGATGCGCCTATTTCGCCAGGCACTTCCTGTTTCGCAACACGCAGGCGACATTCTAGTGAAAATTGAGCGTAATCCTGTTACGATCTGTATGGCTTCTACTGGTTCTGGTAAGACCACACAGGTACCACAACTTCTTTTGGACGATTTTATTCTTCGCAAGCAGGGCTCGCGTTGCAACATCATTTGTACCCAACCGCGTCGAATTGCTGCCATCAGTGTTGCTGAACGTATTGCCAAGGAACGTGGTGAAGCTTTGGGTGACACAGTTGGCTATCAGGTGCGTTTCCAGAGCCACCTTCCGAAGCCGCACGGGTCTATTCTCTTCTGTACGACCGGTGTCTTGCTGATGCGCCTGCAGACTGCTTTGAAAGACATCTCTGGTAACTCCTTTCTCGATAATGTCTCGCACATTCTCATGGATGAGGTGCATGAACGCGATATTGAAACAGACCTATTCTTGGCTGTAATCAGGCGAGTTCTGCAAGAGCGCAAAAGGCGCGGATGTCCAGAGATCAAGCTTGTTCTCATGAGCGCAACAGTTGACCCAAAGCTATTCAAGGATTACTTCGAAGAATCTTCACTTACCACACGCCCTGTGCCCGTGGTCAATATTCCAGGGCGCAGCTTCCCTGTACGAAAGTTTTACTTAGAAGACATTGTATCTCGCCTGCGCCGTATCCCCGAAAGGCAAGGAGGATGGATTTGGAGGGAACACAGCGTGCAACAATATGTGCACCGCGAAATCGTGGAAAAAGGCGGCACGATGGGAGGATCTGATAATGATGCGGTCGACAACATTGACATGCCATATCCATTGGTCGCCCTTGTCATCGCCGATGTTATCTCACGTTCTACCGATGGACATGTGCTTGTTTTCTTGCCTGGATGGGAAGAGATCAAAGCCGTGCATCAACTACTTTTGTCCTCGAAACAAATGCCGATGAAAGGACTAGATTTTGATGATCAGTCCAAATTTGAGATCCATCTTTTGCATTCATCTGTACCTGTATCCGATCAACAGGCCGTGTTTGAGCCTTTGCGTGACCCAATGATCCGCCGAATTATTTTGTCCACGAACATTGCCGAAACATCGGTCACTATTCCCGACGTCGTGTATGTGGTGGACACAGGTCGGGTTAAGGAAAAACGTTTTGATCCTGAGCATCATTTATCGAGTTTAGTGATGACCTGGGTGGGTAGATCCAACCTGAACCAACGTGCGGGTCGAGCTGGGCGTCACCGCCCAGGTGAATACTACGGTCTGTTGTCGGAGACGCATCATGATCGTCTTGGGATGCATCAAACGGTTGAAATGAAACGTATGGACCTGAGTAATGTTGTGATGCACATCAAGGCCCTTCACTTACCTGGCATGGAAGTTGAAGATGTACTAGCTTCCACCATTGAGCCACCCGCTCCTGAGCGCGTAAAGCCTGCGTTGGAAAACCTCGAGCGGATCGGGGCTTTGGATTACCATTCGAACCTTACTGCTCTTGGCCAAGTTCTTCTGCAGCTTCCAGTGGATGTGTATATCGGAAAAATGTGTCTCTTTGGCGCCTTATTTCGATGTCTCGACCCAGCTTTATCACTGGCCGCCATTCTGACGAACCGTGATCCCTTTGTATCTCCAGTATACCAAAGGCAAGAAGCGAGGGTCATCAAGAACAGTTGGTGCTCTACCTCCTTTCGTTCGGACCCTCTATGTATCCTAAATGCGTATGAAGAATGGAGCAAACTCCAAAGGATTGATCCTAATCGTGCGAATCGGTTTACGTACAAAAACATGCTGAGTCGTACCACTCTTTTCCAAATTCAGCAAGTGAAAGAAAATTTGTTCACTAGCCTCGTTAAGGCCAATGTTATCCAGGTTATCAAAAACTCGAGGAGCCTCATGCCGCGTTACCGCAAGCGCGTCCGGGAGACCGACCCTGAATTCAATGTCAATGCGCACAGTACTAGCCTTTTGTCAGCACTGATTGCCGTATCTTCCCCCCACTTTGCTGTGCGCATCAGCCAAAATGTGTACCGGACGGCGCAGGACAAATCATGCTTCATCCATGCATCAAGCGTGTGCAGCGCCAAGTTCCAACCGGATAAGTCAAAGTTACCCTTCGTGGATCGTGACATTTATGCCTTCTCCGAAAAAGTGCACAGTGCGGGTCAGTCGACAACGCTCGGAGGTGCCACAACGTTTATGCGCACATGCACTCACATCGATCCGTTGTCGTATATGCTTTTTGGTGCTTCAGAAGTGCAAGCCTCATCAAATGGACTCGAATGTGATGCATGGCTCCCATTGACGGGTGATTATGACGCGCTGGATGGCGTAGAACGGATCAAAGCTGTTATGGATGCATGTTTGTTGCGTGTCTTGGAGGGTATTCGGTGCTCTCATGCTCGTGCACCATCTAGCAAACTCTATGAATCGCATGCTCTCTCGGATCATGATGACGATCCAGACTCTGCTACCCATCCTATTCGACCACTTTCTGTGAACGAGGAACGGGAACTCGAGACTTTTACCGCCGGCATTGTCGATATGCTGGACCATTACAAAATGGAATGCTATGGGTCCCCTATGTAAGTAACGCTGGAAGCGCGATTGTATACGATAATGTCTGTCCAGTACCATTGGCCTTTTTGGGTTCCGACTCCGTAGGTTGCTGCAGGGACGATGTGCCGTTCAACTCGTTTGCCCAAGTAAGCCCCCCCTGGCCCTGCCGCCTTTATCACGTGATATCCGCGTTCGCCCAAACACGCCTCGCGTTCTCAAGCAGAATTGCGTGTAGAACGTGCACTCCAACGACGTGCCGTGCGGTACCATGTCGGGTGCTCGTGGGAGTCCGCGAAAAGGTCCGGATACTGCTGAGAGAGTCCCAGAAAGACGTTTCTCCGACATTCTCGAAGAGGATGCAGGGAATCATGCCCCGAACAAGCGACCGCGCCGACCGCGTAAAACGCTGCGGGAAGAGGTCGCAGACGATTTGGTATTCATTCGCATGACCCCCCAAGCTCAAGCGACAGGGTCGCCACCAAATAATGGCATGGTAGTGAATGCGGCAGTGCGGCCTGAGCCGCGAGCACCTCTTCCTCGCCCTCCACGACGCAACAGTATGAATGTGAAAGGCATGCGTCGTGTTTCTAGCCTGCGAGATGGAGCACCTGCATACCCCCACGACGATATCCCAGATGACGTGCTCTATAAGCACTGCTCTGACCAGGTGCCTCCTGTCGTGCGCATGAAACATCTTTTATCGTGGACTTTGCACCGGTCGATACCTCAAGCCCTAGCCGAAGCATCCCTTCCACGGTTAGGAAAGCGGCGGCATGGAAAGTCGCGATGGGACCAAGATGCTGAGCTTGCCTTGCTTGCACCGATCCCCCCCGACGTGTCCCGTGAACTGAACGATTTGGAACGTCAGCATATTGCAGAGGTGTCGCCTATTCTCCACAGGGTCGTGCAAGAGACGCTGCGGGATTTGAATGACGGCTTAATCGGTATTAGCTGGTTGCGACATGTCCAGAAAGCCGCGTCTCGAACACTTCACCCCCATCCACGTAATGAGTCGAATCGACACGCCGAGAAGCAATTAATGGGCATGCTGGAGCAATTGCAAAATGAACTTGCGTCCTGGAAGGAGCATGAGGCGGATATTGACCGCATTCATGACGAGGTCGATGCACTTGAGGCCATGACAGCCAATATTCGCGACCAAGCAAGCTCAAAACGTAAAGGTCGTGCTCAAGCAGATGACGAAGCAGAGGTCGACGAAGAGCAGGCGTTGGCCGACGAAGTAGAAGCAAGTCGATCAGGTGCACCACAAGCCTCCGCATGGACGTGGGATGATGCTGACGCCGATGCTCGGCGCCAGCTGGACCTAGTCCAAACTGTGCTTACATCTACCGACAAGCTCAATCATGCTGTGGCTGCCCAGCAGTCTCTGGATACGTCTCACGACATCGATCTACAGGGCACCGAGGTGGACGCACGCCTAGGCTCCCTCGAGCTCTCTATTGACAAAATTTATCAGCGGCTACATACGATCGAGCAACTTGACAATCTGTCGGAACAATACATTCGCCGAGTCTCGAATCGAGCCGCACAGACGTTGTTGGAGCGCACATCCGCGGGGCTCGCTACATTCTCAGGCATAAAATCCGACTCGGATACAAACGATCTGGCGTCGTCAGCTGCTGCCCAGCAGCGACTCGATACTCTGCTGGCTGGTATTCGAGATCCGAACGATACGGCACACGATCCCGCACAGTCATCATCGGTCATGCCGACCGATGCACACCAGCTGCTGCGTGCTTTGGCACGCGGCTCCCCCCCATAGCTTTGTACTTATATGGTCCTTGTGCAATCGGCCGAACTGCCGTGGTCGAGGAAGGCAGCAGCGCGAACGAAACACGACCGACCGGACCTGTGCTGCATGTCAGCTCGTCTCGCAGGGCGTGAAGCGTACCGCGGCGTCGGTCAATTGGAAGATCCTCCTACAGATGCTTCCTTTTTTACGCGCCGACATATCAACTATCCGCCGTTCACGTCGGCCCGCCCGCCCAAGGAATTGCGTGGTGGGCACAGCGCTGGTGTGCGTGCGCTCGCTTGGAATGCTACCGGCGACGTGCTTATGAGCTGCGGCAGTGACCAGCTGGTACGCGCCTGGCACCCTGAAAAGAGTACAGAGGTGCGCTCCACGACAGAATTCGCTGGACATCTTGGGCAGATCTCAGCGATAGCGTGCCATCCCACCAACCCTCATTTGTTTGCCACGGGCGGCATCGATAAGAGTGTGCGCCTCTGGGATCTTCGCGTTTCTACGGCTACGAAAGTCGTGTCGACGCCAGGATCCAATATCAACTTGGCGTACCACCCAGAGGGTCGTTACCTGGCCGTGGGCGATAAGAGCGAAACGGTAAGTCTCGTCAACGCGGATCAAGGCACTTTTCTTCATAAGATCAAAGATGGATCACTCAATCGCGAGGAAATCAACGAGCTTGCATGGTCCCCAGACGGCACCATGTTATTGCTTCCCATGGGCAGTGGCACGATTGGCTTCCTTGGTGCGCCACATACCCCTGACGCGCACGCCGAGGCTGCGACAGGACCGCACGGTCTCCACCCTAGCTGGCATTGTATCATGCATCACCAGGCACATCCAGCGGCTATTTTCTGCATCAAATGGGACCCAACTAAGCGCGTCGTGGCTACCGCAGCTGCAGATAGCACTGTCGCTATTTGGGATGCCTCTATCTGGGACTGCCACCATATTTTCTCTGACTTTAAATTTCCAGCACGCAGCATTGACTTTTCTTGCGACGGCGAATGGCTCGCTGTCGGTGGCGAGGACTCTCATCTTTCTCTGGTACGTGGTATCATCACTGACTCTTGGAGCTATCTCTCGCGAGCGGGCGCCTGTCACACTCCATACCCGTATCAGCGACCATCAACACATTATCGTGGCATCCGTCCAGACCCGTGTTTGCTTACAGTGGTACAGATACCTCGCATTCTGCCCATGCTGGCCCTGGTACTGCTGCCGCTCGCTCGGCGGCCTCTTCGTCCACCATATGGCTCTATAGCGTACCCTAATCGTTTACACGTGCATGTAAATCACGTGACCATTACGCGCTGTTGTAGGTACGGTCAGTGTTGGTTGTCCGCCTGACGTTACGGGTGAGGATCATGTCGGCCTCCCGGACCGAGCTCATTGCATGGGTCAATGAGCTTCTTGCGCTCAATTATACAAAAGTGGAACAATGCGGTAATGGTGCAGCTTATGCACAGATCATCGACTCAATTTATGGTAGGTTATCATCGTACTAACGTGTAGGCAATGTACCCATGTCCCGCATCAACTTTGGCGCACGCCATGAATACGAATCTCTCACCAATTACAAAGTACTACAGAATGTTTTCAACAAAAATCGAATAAGCAAGCCCATTCCTGTTGATCGCCTAGTGCGTTGCAAGATGCAGGACAACTTGGAGTTTCTGCAGTGGATCAAAAGATTCTGGGACTTGAATTACACAGGTGAAGGCCTCTATGATCCAGAAGCTCGTCGGGCTGGACAACCAGGTAATCCTGCTGATACACCTATGCGCAGGCCTGCATCTGGCAATGGTGGTGCTCGTCCACGGCCGAGCTCAGCTGCTCCCAGGCCTTCTACAGCTGGTCCGCGACCATCAGCCGTCCGTCCAAGACCCTCTACGGCTTCGCAGCCTGTGCGATCAGCACCCGTCTCTAGCGCTGGACCGCGCCGCATGTCTGTGGCCCCTCGTGGTGTGCGTGGCCCCTCTGCTGCAGCGATATCCAACGAAACGATCCAGCAACTCTCCGCAGAGATTGACGAAATGAAACTAAGTGTCGACAGCCTGGAGCGCGAGCGTGACTTTTATTTCGGCAAGCTGCGTGACGTGGAAGTCCTCATCCAAGAACGCTTGGGTGAGCTTGTTCAGCTCACGGATGAGGGCGAAGAAATAAACGATCCGAATGGTGCATCGGAGGTCGAGACACTCAAGCAGATTCAAGGCGTACTATACAAGACAGAGGAAGGGTTTGAGCTCCCAGATGCTGCTGAGGTATGTGCATGACGAAGGACTAACCTGTTAGGCAGAGCCAGAGCCCCTAGATGACACGGAAACGTTCTAAACTAGCTTATTTATTCTGTTGCTGGATTCTATCTACCAGCTTGCCTCGTAGCCTCCTTTCCCTTTGCGAGTTATCATGACGCGGTCGCCCGGTCCTCTTTGACATGCGCGTGTCGTGCTACGCCCGTAGGCGTGATTAAATAACGCCTTGAATTCTCGGCCGAAAAAGCATGCACGCTGTGCTGGTCCGTCGCCGTTTCCTTGGCCAAGACCCTATCGCTCAAGGCCATGATTGCGTTTGCGATACGAAAGGGCGTGAGCTTGCGTGCCATCGCACCATGCAGAATGTCAATGCTGCAGGCTGTGCACGGAGTAAGGCGTGGCTATGTGACTCCGTCTCGACCATCTCCCGCTGATCAATTGGCCACTGTGTCAGGAGTAGAACGCGATGGTCCCCTGTCAAACGACCAGCTTCTTGAGCGGGTTTTCGATAAAAAAGAAGTCACTCGCTCGGCGAATCGACCCATCTATATGGATGCGCAGTCTACTACGCCTGTGGACCCTCGTGTGCTGGACGCCATGATGCCCTACTATGTCGAGCAATATGGCAATCCGCATTCTCGAACACATGCGTACGGATGGGAGACAGAATCAGCAACGAGTGAGGCTCGTAACCATGTTGCTGAACTTATTGGTGCTGATTCGAAAGAAATTATCTTCACTTCGGGTGCGACGGAGAGCAACAACATGATTTTGAAGGGTGTGGCAAATTTCTACCGTGCCAAAAAAAACCACATTATCACCACGCAAACAGAGCATAAATGTGTGCTGGATTCTTGTCGGTCACTGCAAGAGCAAGGTTTCGAAGTAACATACCTGCCAGTTCAATCAAATGGTCAGATTGACTTGGACACGCTTCGTAAGGAACTTCGCCCAACGACCAGTATCGTTTCCATTATGACTGTCAACAATGAAACAGGTGTCATTCAGCCAATCAAAGAAATTGGCGACATTCTTAAGACGGAAGGACATGAGCTTTGCAAGCAACTGGGCAAGGGTGTACCCAAGCCCTTTTTTCACACAGATGCCGCACAGGCTGTGGGCAAGATTCCCATCGATGTCAATGAAGCTGGCATTGACTTAATGAGTCTTTCTGCTCATAAGATATATGGTCCTATGGGTATAGGTGCGGCATTTGTCCGTCGCCGCCCGCGTGTGCGCCTGGAACCACTAATGAGTGGCGGTGGTCAAGAGCGTGGTCTTCGCAGCGGAACACTCGCCACGCCTCTTGTGGTTGGTTTCGGTGAGGCTGCACGCATCGCAAAGAAAGAAATGGCGGTACGTATATTTATGCGCGTGGAATGGCGTCAAAGATGATACCGGCACGCGGTCCCTTTTGTGCATGCTACATATCTCCTTTGCTGGTACTATGGAAATGATGTTTGAGTCGATTTCTTTAGTGCAGCTGAGTGATATGATTCGATTACCAGACTATTCGAATGATGGAGGACCAGCTACTGCAGGGAACTTGAGACGCCATTCCCATGCCCCAAGCTTAGAACAATGCATACTAACCCTCTCAGTTTGACCATGCCCATGTGCTCGCGCTTTCGAAGCGTTTGCGTGAAAATATTCTGTCTCGTGTAGAGATGGTACTTTTGAACGGTGACCCGGATGGTTACCCGGGCTGTACGAATCTCACATTCCAGTATATCGAGGGCGAATCGCTTTTGATGGCTCTGAAAGACATTTGCCTTTCGTCCGGCTCAGCATGTACTTCGGCGTCTCTGGAGCCTTCGTATGTACTGCGTGCTCTTGGATTGGATGATGCGAATGCTCATTCCAGCCTGCGCTTTGGTATCGGTCGCTTCACGACAGAACAAGAGATTGACTTTGTGTGCGACAAGATTGTGGCAGTTGTGCAGCGCCTGCGTGACTTGAGTCCTCTTTGGGAAATGGTCCAGGAAGGTATCGATCTCAACTCGATTCAATGGTCTGGCTGAGCACTTATCACAGGCGTAGGCTAGGACTAGGACGATCTCCCTGTACGTACTTCACTATATATAGAAGCGCTGAAATTTGTCCCTATACGTGGAGGTTTGACGACGGGACAGGAGTGCCACCGATCTTGAGTGGGGCTGACATCGTACATGAACCATGGCAAGTGCCAAGATTGTGTCGTTAACAATACGTACTCTGGCCAAGCCCATCGCAACGCAAATCAAAAATCAGGCTGCACATCATGAGAGCTTCCGTAAGGTTTGTATTTCGCTTGCCCAAAGCATGCATCGCACAGAATCTCGACTTCGGCAGAACCTACTTCCTGGCTCTGAAAAGTACAAGATTCGCCCGTTGAATGATGCCAAGGCTATTTCGAATGGTGCGAATGCTATCTCAGAAGGCTTTCTCTTCGCCGTAGCTGCCCTCATTATTATTGGAGAAACATATCGCGGTAGCCGAAGCCGTGCAAACGAACGGGATAATTTAAGGGATGAAATCAGTCAACTTTCTGAACAGTTGGATGTGTTGAACAAGAAGCTTCAAGGTGACGGCGTGACAGATGGAAATTCACTGACTGCGAGTCAGTCGCCTTCCCTGCCTGAATCGACTGTCCTGAATTCTACACCCTATCCACAACTGGTGCACTCAGTCCAAATACTATGGGCGTTGGCCGATAAAAATGGCTGGCTCCGCGATGTGGAAAAACTTCCAGGAGAGCTCAAATGGCTTCTTGAGAGCAAAGAGTCCGCGGCTTCAGATACAGACTCTCAAGAGAAGCTGTCTGTAGCTGCCCAGTCGCCCTCAGACTATGCTACTTCCTGTGTCAAAGTGTTTTCAGATGACGTGAAGAATACAATCTCGCCAAAAGGCTCGAGACAAGACAATGAAGTCTCTGAAATATCCACCGTGCCTACATAGATTATGTTGAACGCCATTACGTCGGTCGCCTCTCTTGTACAGTTCACGACCGCAGGCTCTTATTTCACAACAATGATCAAACCCATGAACAATGTCTCCAGTCTTGAATGTAGCTAAGCCTAGTTATATCATTTTTTGCTAGCGATGAGGTGTGTGGTATGTACGTTGAGCTTGTCTGCTTACCAAAAACGGCCACGGCCTCGCCAAGAGCCACGGCCTCGCCAAGAGCCACGGCCTCGGTATCCGCCGCGGAATCCACCACGGTACCAGCCACCACGCCCGCGTCCGCGTCCACGTCCGCGAAAACCTACGCCAGGGACGTTTGTCCGTTTAGGCGTTACTTTAAGCAGTCGACCACGAAAGAGTGATTCATTCAATACTGCCGCATTCTCAACAAAATTCGCGTCAGCAAACTCAACATATGCGAATCCTTTCGGATGACCAGTAAACTTGTCACACAATATGGTGACACGATTAATTGTGCCACAGCTTTGAAAGTGCTGCTGGATTTCTTCCGGCGTAGCACCATAGTCCACGTTGCCCACATAGATACTGCGACTGTCCACTTCCATTTTCTCTTCATCTGTGGGATGCGCAGCCACTGGAGCGCTTCCTTGAATATCTTGCTCAGCTGTCTCGTTCATTTCACGAAGCTTAGCAGCTTCTGCTTCCATTTCAGCCACGCGCTGTTTCATCGCCTCCAAGTCAGCATCTTCCGTGTCGGCCTCTCGTCCTTCTCTAGAATCCTCATGCTCAGCAGAATACTGAGCAAAGTCTGCCTCACGCTGTGCTTGTTCAGCACTGATGGCCCCGACTGCTTCGCCTGCTTGCATGTGTGCCGTCAAGCGATACCATCGCGGCGTGAACGCGATTTGCTGCCGATGATGTCACGTGAGTATCGCTCCACTTCATTCTGTTGCCTTCGCTAGCGCTGCATGAGGGCCGAGGGACGTTTGTGTGGCTGATGAGAATAGTCATGCACCTTGGATGCCTTAAGCGAGACATAGTCGAGGGACATGAAATAGTGCTTTTTGTTACATGACATGAGGATATATATAGTGCACTAGCTGCATGGAGGATTTAAGTTTGACCGTGGTACAAAGCAAGCGGGTCCTTTGAACTAGTAGTAGCATAGAAGCTTATGTAGACATAGGCTGGACGGTATCCGTCTTGGCTAGCTCGGCACTGGGAGTGTTAGAATCTTTGCTATTCGATGATTGAGCGCGTGTTGAGAATAACAACGAGCGAGTCTCATGAACACATCCGCTTCATACATACCGTAAAGCCACACTGAATTCATCCTCGATATCATCATCATCCCAATTGTCTTCCCAAAGGTGGTCACCACCCGAACGAGCGGAACCACTCATATCAAGAGAGACTGTGGCAGCACCTGAAGGTTGGTCACTAGTGTTATCCTTTCCAACAATAGTGTCTTGGTCTGGCCAGTCTGTTGAGATAGTGCGTAAGTATATTTATGCAGCATGTACGAACCATCTGCCTCAAACTCCTCAAATTCGTCATCTTCATCAAGAGCACCCAGCGTAGGAACCTGATGTTTCTTTTCGTTTGCCTCTTGAGAACCTGCTGACTCCTTGTTACTGGGCTTGGTTGGCTTAGTCGCGCTCATAGTATTCGTGTATGGAATGAATGGACGCGGCCTGACGTGCGTTTGATCACGCCCACTTATTTACTAAAATACACTCATCCAGGCCCGGCCAGGGCTATTCAGCGCGGACGAACGCATTGGCCGCACCAAGTCTTTGGCTATCTTGTCAACCAGGCAGTGCAGAATGCAAAAGACTGGTATAAGGCTGTCGGTGTTTACTCTTTTGGTCTATATGGCCGTGTGTCTGCTAGGACACATGTCAGCATGCGCTGCAGCTGAGACAGAATGGACGCAGGAGTCATACTCTAAGAAGCTGGATCTTGGCGGTGCTGTGAGTGTCGTAGAGCTGGACATTAAGGCCACACCTGCTGAGATCGGACCGGAGGGTAGTGCCACGTACCTTTTCTATCTCTCCCGTCAGGAGCATGACGGCCTCTCCATGCTGACGGCATCATTGGAGCAAAACAGCACTCATTCACAATTGGAGGTGATGCCGTTAGGACCTCTGGGTGATCAGCAAGACACATATCAATACGCTATGAATATTCCAATGAAGGAGAAGAGCGACGTCTCTCTCAGTATCAAGGGCGTGTTTTTGCACCAAGCGTCGCCTTTGCCTAAAGAACTTAAACAAGGCGATCTGCAACTCCTTACTTGGGACGGTGATGCTCAGCCCCGTACACCTTATGTGACAGCATCGGCCACAGTGTTCATTAACTCACCTGACCCTATTCTCACATTCAAGGCGCCAGTGACTTCGTCGCAGCTGGGAAACGCAGTGCAATTTGGCCCATTCACTGATCTGCAGCCCTATACGGCAGACTCGGAGCCTGTGCCCCAAGGCCACGTTCATTTTGCGTACAGCAAACCTCTGGTGTCTTACAAGAAGTACCAACGCCATGTGGAAATAAGTCACTGGGGTGACAACATGGCCACACACGATTATATTTGGCTCCAGAATGTCGGTCCAAGGCTCAAAGGCTGTTTTAGCCGCTCCCAAAACATGATCAACATGCACATGAATCCTCTGCTGGAGAAGACGTCACAAATTCAGTCGATTCCGCTGAGTCTACCGGGAAGTGCAGAGGGTGTGTACTATGTGGATGCGACTGGCAATGTCTCAACGTCGAACCTCAAGGCATCACCCAAGGCAGCTGGGACACCTCGCCGCTTAGATATTCGGCCCCGCTACCCTGTCCTTGGTGGATGGAATTACACGTTTACGGTGGGATGGAACGAGAGAATGAGTAAAAGCGGTATTGCACGTTTCAACCCAGCCAAGCCTTGGCGCACCCGCATTGCCGTCCCATTCTTGATATCTCCCAAGACGGCCTCAATTGAAAACGCAACACTAACTATTTCGTTACCTGAAGGTGCCCAGGACATCAAAGTCTCTCTGCCATTCAAGGTCGATAATGTGCATACAAGCCGATATCCTTCGTATTTGGATACCGTTGGCCGTCCGACGATTAGCATCACGCGGGCTAAGTGCTCCTTCATGAATGCCATGCCAGTATTTGTGGAATATACACTGCCGATCACGACATATCTGCGCAAGCCTTTCTGTGTGACGCTGGCCGTCCTGCTTGTATTTGCGGCGTCGGCTTTTGTTAGTCGCCAAATCAATGCGATACCTCAGTCCGCGAAGTAAACATACACGTGCTTCGCGATAGCCTTATTGACTACTTTGTGCTTATCTATTCGTCGCCGACGCATCGCACGGCGTAGTTGCCCAGCACAGGCAGGAATGGCTCACGTTCGAGCGACGTGGCAGAGCGGTGCGCGATGTAGCTGAGTTTAGTGCCGTTATCAACGTACGCGCAATACCATGATCCAAAAAGGCACAAGCGCGTTAGTAGCCAAACAAACCAGCGCAGACCAAATATATTCCTGAGAACCCATGCACCCACGAGCACGATCGCACCGCCAAAACCAGCTTGGTAAGCGTGGAAACGAGCAAGATCCTGGAGTTAGCCTAGAGAAGAGCATACGCACATTTTGCGTCTCCCATAGTAGTAAAAGCACACTTGAAAAAGGTGGGATGGCATACGCCATAGCACACAACTTGCTAAGTTCCCAACCCAGACCTGTAGCGTAGCCAGTAATGGTAGCATTAAGAGGAGCCGGTGCAATCGATGGCGCACCGCCCACTCCTAGGTAGGGATTGTCTTCGTTCACATCCGCATATACATGACCAGGAGCGCCTGGTATGGTCGGACGAATCGGGTTCGTCGGCGCACGCGCAGCCTCGTCCCATGATCGCGGCTGTCCCGGCGTGTGCGGTGTTGTATTGTACGAATAGGACGGTAAAAGATCTTTTCCACCTGCTTCATCACTAACATTCTGGTAGGATTCCACTAGGAAAGGTGCATCTGCATCGTACAACTGAGATGCGCCACTCTTGACAGACATGAAGATCGACGTCACCAACTAGCCTAGCGTACCAGGTGGCTTCGAAGCACGTGTGGAGGGCACGCGCTCTGTCATGATCCGTTTGGCGCTTCCGCAAATTGATTGATACCTATCGCCTCGCCCATGGTGTAAGCCGTTTATTAAAGCTATGTATCATACATATGTTGGTGTTATACGATCGAGCAACAAAATACGGGTATAAGTTAATGGGCTACCTTTTTGGTACGACCCATGCGGCGGGCATGACGCAAAGCTTTCTTCGCGCTCATCTGCGAAATCAAAAATCACTGTGTCAGCATGGGCTTCCCTGTAAAAAGCAAGATGCGTACCCTAGCAGCCATCGCTTCTAAGCGCTCCTTTTCAGCGGCTTTAAAGGCGCGTTCCTTCCGGACTTGACTTCGACGTTCAGACTCTTCTTCCTTAGCTTGTTTCATTTCACGCTCCCTTGTCTTGATGCTGTGCATCTTTTGACGATGTTGCATTCGTTCATTCCACTTCTTGCTAGTAGTCTTTTCTCTTGGAATGTCGAGTGTACTCATTTTCATATCTTGTTTCTCACTCATATGGCTATTTTGCTAGTTGTTTGATGCCACTGAAAGTCGAGATCTTGCACTCAAGTTAAGAGCGCCAGTCAAATCTGTCCTCAGCTCAACTCGAGGGGGCGTTGTGCGCTCGTCGATTTTAATATCACGTGATCTACTCGGCACACATCGGTGGGTGTGCGCGACACAGTCGTTTCTCCCGTTGGTTCCACCCACACGAAGTCATGCTCGGTCGAGTTTTGGTTGCGCCAACCCGCGCACTCCGTGCCCAAACATTTGCTTTCCGTTCCTTTTCGTCATGCGCAGCTCGCTTTGAATCACTTCCCACAAAGGAGCAAGTTGCCACGCCTTACAAGGCCCGTGGTGAGTTTGTTCGCCCGAAGGTTGAGGGCAGCGCCATTGTCTCGAATGTCGAGACACCTGTTGCAAAGCCCAGCAACCCTCAGTCCTTGGAGGAATATGGAACGGATCAGGCTCCTAATCGGGCTGGAGTATGGAGTGAGTCTCAGCGCCCAAAGTCGGACGCTATGAAGGGACCACGCTTCGAACAGATGGACCCACGCTTCCAGCCTCAAACTTTATCCGCTATGGAGCTTGTCAGCAACCAACCTATCCATTTCACCAACAAGCGTGTTGTTTCTTGCGATGGAGGTATGTAGTGCTTTGCCGTCAAGAGCTAACATCTAAAGGCGACGGTCCACTTGGTCACCCTCGCGTATACATTAACCTGGTGCGTACTTCACCTCACATGAATCCACTGACATAAATTAGGACCAGCCAGGTCCCAAGGCTTGTCCATACTGGTATGTATTTCTCATTTCGTGTCACACTGACATTCGCAGTAGTACTCGGTACCAGAAGGTGGAAGAGCACGAGTAAAGGCTTCGATTCCGCTCAATTAGATATGTATGGCTATGTGTGTGATTTTCCCTTTGGCTAGAAGCTGTAGCATTTATACTTTAAGGGTCACGTACAACCCACTGTCTACATCATTGCGCCCGAACCGCGCTTCGAGCAAACACTTTAGCGCCATTCAATCTGAATCAGCAAGCGCACGATGCAATTCAATATGTTTATGTATTTTGCTGACCTACAAAGTTGATATTGACATGTAAAGACTTAGAAAGAGAACATACCACCTCCCCGGACCCTGTGTCCTCCAAGGAAGAACATCAGCAGGGACGAAGCAAATAGACCGATGGCTATACCCAGCGAGATATTCAGCAGCTGTGCACCGATCTGCAGACCAGACGTTACCTCTGTGTTGCCTGATCCAGAGCCATCGTCTTGAAGCGTTGCAAAGTTCCATAAAGTAGTAGAGCCAGTCATACCGCTAGGCAGTTGGAAAAGAATACCGGGCACTGCCACCACGAAACTGCGTCCATCGAAAAAGCGGCCGTAGATATTGGCAAGTATACCCACCGTGAAGGAACCCAACGCAGAATACAGATATGAATGATTTTGCAATACTTCAGGAACAGGACAGTGCTCATCCTTCGTACCATTGCAACTCGAGTTCACTTTATTAGCAATCGTGGCAAAGTTCGCCACAAGCCAACCACAAACGGCAATAAGGACCATCGCAGGAAATTCTTTTCGAGTCACCTTGGCCTGATTACGCAGTGACAGCAGCAGAGCGTATCCTGGCACTGTTAAGAAGGCCCAAGCAAAAGAAGGCGAAGCATTCTGGCCTGGAGGTGTGTTGTACCAGTGCGGAAAGTCTAGCTTACGTGCATTACACTTCGTCAAATTCGCGCCTTCACTTCCAAGCAGAGGAAGTGCACCGATCATTATACCCAGACCAAGTAGCGTGGAGTAGATAATTGCATAGACTAACCGCACGGAGCCAGATACCAGACTCTTTGATTGAAGTTCCAACGCTGCAGTCAAAACAATAAAACCAGGAAGAATCATCACAATCGAGCCCGCCATGACAGCTTCGTAACAGAAGTAGCGGCCATAATGAATCTCTCCAGTAGGTGTATGATAACGACTAATTTGGTGAAGACCCATTGCAATGAAAGAATTCAATGTAGCAAACACGATCTCGAAAACGTTGGAGTAGAGTTCAGAGGTAATAGAAAGCTGGCAAAAAGACATAAAGGAGCCTAAGCAGAACGAGGCAATTGCATCAAGCAGCGAGCCGTTGAATGCCCATTCACCGACAGTAATAAAGGCGGATGCCAAGCCGCTGACAAGAACAAATTGCCACTTGCGCAGCATTGGCTTGCGTCGCATCAAATTGTCCAGTTGCTTGGAGCCTTGTTCTACACCAATCTTATCATGAATGACGTTCCAATAGATAGTGTGCATGTCAGTCAGCTTTGTCAAGTCCACGGTACTGCCCTGCTTGATAATTTTTGTTTCGGAAGTGTGCGTGTTTTCATCACCAAAAGACAAGAGCATGACCGATGGGAAATACACACAGCGACAGTTAACTTCCAGTACATTGGCGGTAGCTTGAATTTGTTGCTCGATACGATGCGTTGGTGCACCAAACATCATCAAACAGCGAGATAGCTTCAAAAGAAATTCTTGACGCTTTAAAATGGCCGCGACATGCATGGTGATGAAGATTTCTTGCTTTTTGCTGCGAGCCTTGCGGCGACGAAGCTTCTTTTTCCATTCACGCCTCGCCAGTTCCTCTGGGTTCGTATTCATGAGATGATTTTGCTCGTCATCAGACATTGAGCCATGCGGCCATTTGCGATGCATGAGATTTTTTCCCGCATTTCCAATGGCTTGGCCCCTACGCTTCATTGACGACGCGGTTGCACTCCCAGCAATCGACTTGCTCTCAGCTGCACTAAAATAGGGATTAACCCCCGAGTCCTGCTGCACATAGGCTGCGAATGTGTTGGGTGTTAGTGGCACAGTACCAGTTGGACCAGTTCGCATCTTCTTGGGAACAGGTGAGGCCTCAGCAACAATTTTCGCAGTACGGCGCAGAGTTTTTTCGTTCATATCTGGAAGCAAATAACGGTCTAATGTAAAACCCGGACGAGATGGATTCGGTCCTAGTTGTGCGTGCAAAGGACTCACCGCACCAATCAAGTTTCCAGATGTAGCAATTAGGCCACCAATGGTACCAGCTGCAGAGCGAGCAGCCTTAGGACGTTCGTCCATTATGTCCAAACCAACGTCAGACGCGACATTCTTGACGACACTTTGACCAGCATTCGAGACATTTACAATGTTTTGGTTCGCCAAATTAATCAGACCTGCACCCGAGCGTTGCAGCGAATAACGCGAGGAGTCTCGCCATGAGTCGGTAGAGGGCTTGGATTCAGCAGCTTGTTTTAATACCTCTGGATCGACATCCTGGATAGCGGCATGATTTCCATAAGCATCGACAACTTCGTTACCGATCAAATTTAAGCCACCACCAAGTTCTGTAGCATCAGGCTCAGTCGCAGCTTCTGATTCAGGCGCTTGCGAGTCAGACACCTGAGACGTTCCATCCGTCTGCTGCTGGTCATAGAGCTTTAAAAGTTGGCCTAAAACGCCGCCACTTTCTACAGGTCTTGAGTCCATTTGCTGGGCAGTCTCGAGAGCATCGGGCGTGCTGGCTTCTGAGTCGGGAAGGTGCGATCGATTAAAACCAGGAAGATGCATTTCATCTTCATCGCTGCTATCAGCACCACGACCATGAAGCATCTTGTGTGCTGAGACAAGTTTGGCAGCTTCACGCTCAATGGCTGATGGACGATGACGACGCTTCGTACCGCGGAGACCGGATGACGTTTGTACTGGCACACTCTTCATGTTAGTAGCATCAGAGGTGAAAAGACCCTTTTCCGACAAATCTTCCTTATTTTCGTTTGAATTAATACCAAAGATCTGGCGAAGCGAGCCCCATCCCTTCTTGCCTTGATCATAGACCTTCTTTCGAGCCGAGCGGGGTGGTTTGGATGGCATGCCATCTGTTTCGCCCTCAATAATATCCACATGATCAAGGTCATCCATAGGATCATAAGAGCCTGAAGAGGTGGCACCTGGCGTGGTGGTACCTCCATAATCGTATGCGGGCTGTGGATCTCTTTCCCTGAGTTCTTGGGGATTCGTGGGCTGACCTCCAAGAAAAGCTTCGTCACGAATAATTACATGGCCAGGAGGTGGGGCATCTGAAAACGCCTCACTATCTTCATCCTCGAGCTCCTCAGCCAATGCAGCAAGTCGAGTGTGGTCGTTCCCTTCTACATTTACGACACCAGTTCGGCCCTGTGCATTGCCCTCATACATGTCGGGCATTTGAGGTCGGAGTCCCTCCAAGCTTATCTGACCTGGATGATTTGCACGTTGAATACCTGTTCTTTGCCTAGGCTCAGTAGTAATAGGTGAGTTAGCAACTGTTGAATCGACAGGTGAGACAGGCGGTTGAGATACAGTAATTGTCGGACCTTGACTACCGGTATTGATATGAATACGTGCAGATTTTGATGCATTACGATTGAGCCCATTATCCGAGATACCGGTTACACTGCCGTCGCGCTGTCCCGTAAAAATAGTGTCCGAGCGAAGTGGTGATGAGTAGGTCGCAGAAGTCGCAGGCACACCAAGCGATGAAGTGATCGGCGGAGCCGGCTGTTGTTGGTTTGAATTGGATTCCTGCGTTCGAATTCTGTCACCATTCGAAATGGAAGGATGCGAGTCATCGAGGGACCCTTGAGACATATCGGTGACATAGCTTTGGTCCGCTACCTGATGATATACATGGTTCTTATCATCAAGATGAGGGGGCGGTGAAGGCATGCCTCTTTTTTCACTAGAATAAGTACGCGAATTACACGCAGTAAATTGTTACTTCGTGAATGAAGCAAGAGGCTGCTCAAAGGGTGTGCAACCTACGTGGTAAAGATGCTTTGAAGTCTAAAAAGTTTGCCGCTGGGTCTTTGCCACGCATGACCCACCTCCACCAGTTTTAGCTAAAGATGTCGCAGTCCTTTCTAGCATTGAAGCTGTAATTTGTCGAAACCAGCCTCCACTTCAATTGGGCTGTGCAGCGACCCAGGGGCAGAAACGCTATGATAGTACAGCACGCGCGGAAAAGATCTAATCATGTACAGCCTGGACAGGTATGCAAGTGTTCTTGAACAAATGCGTCGCACTCGAGACAAAAGTGCTGATGACATTTCGGACACATGTAGCGAGATGAAGGGGCTAATGTTACATCCATAGTTGTGCGTGCGACAGACGCTTCGTTTATGTCACTGGGACGGGGTGGGAATGGGAATGCACAAGCGAAACAGGATAACGGTGAGGATTCAGTTACACTGGATGTCAGGTCATAGATACGCACGCTTCCCAAGCTACTGGCTCATAGTTTTGCACAGGAAATAGGTGGTGATAACTCCGGGCAAGGTGAGTACTCATAATCACAGTAATACCACACGTCGGACAATCCGTGGGCACTTGACATACACGGGATGAGCATCTCGGACAAGTATATCCAACTGGAGCAGAGCCTCTATCCGAGAATGATAAACCTTTCGTTCCAGTCATCGGACGGCCATGACACGCGCAAAACGAAGGGGGTGCATGAAAGGGGATACGGCGGGGAAATCCCATAACGAGCAAGTCATTTTTCTTTTCCTCTGTCGATGTGGATGGAGTCTCAGTCACGACCCGAGGAGGTACGTGCTTCATCAAAAGTTCCTTGTAATGATCCTCGTTCAGAACCACATTGAAGTCACCTCCTGTTCGTGTGCACAGTTCTTTAAAGACTCGAAGCTCAGCGGCAAGTGAAATAACAGAAACCTGGATATGCTCCTCAACTAACTTATCGATGGTTTGGTATATATTGCCGGGATCCACAGTAGTGAGTGAGGCTGATATATATAGAATTTCACGGGTATTCGAGCTTGGTAAGTGGGAAAGCGAGCTTCGCGCCATTTCCAGCGAATTCTGAATACTTGGCTCACCACGCGGCTCAAGTTTTCGTCGACTGGCCAAGACAGCGCCGTGGTCGAATGTGTTACCACCCATAAGTGAGAGACGCTCAGCTAGGCCATCGCGCGCACAGATTATAGCGAGTTGCCCAATCGGGTTTTGGTCGAAGTATTCAGTCACAAATTGGCGCGCAAGCTGCAAAGTAAGGTCAAAGCGTGTGGGTCGTAGATCGCGGTCATTCATGTCTTCACTCAGATCTAGAATTAAAACAAAGTGACGTATAATACCCCGTTGTACCGGTATGCTATCGCGCAAGCTCCTCTTACGCTTGTTTATGTCGATTATTTGGCGAACAGCACTTTCCAAATTGCCGCTTTCGTCTTCCTGGACATGATCCCATGAACGCTGATATGTGGCCTCCCAGCTGTAAGCATTTCCTTTCTGAATTTGACGATCACGTCTTGAAGCTGCCGACTTATTGGTACGTTTAAATTCATCCCCATGCCCTTCATCATTCTTGCGTTTGGCGCTCGATCTCTCTGCAAGAGCCGTGCGTAGCGACGCATTAGGCAGTGACGGAAGGGCGTGGAACTCATCTGAATCGTCCGATTGCTCTTCCATCATCTCATCAGAATCATCTTCGAGCTTTGTGCTATCCACGTAATCATCATCGCGCCCGCGCATGACACGATCTTGGGTGCTATTCTGCTGGCGTCTCCACCCGTATTGCGGTCTCTCGCGTTGGGCACCGGTGCGTCGTGCTTCATTTGATGCACGTGGCTAGCACGTGGCCAGGTGCCAGCACACGGGTCGGGGCCGACAGTCGCGGCCTTCGCAGAAGCTCCACGCGGCAACATTGCCATCGTTCTGCTGCCGTCCCAGTGACTGTTATTTGGTGACAAAAGGCAGTATGAAAGCATATCTACCGCGCACGGCGGCCTTTTCATGGGCGCCATCTAGTGCGGAGGTCGACGGCCTAGTGATGGCTACGGGTACGGTGGCCGGTGCTCTCGATGAAAGTTTCAACAATGACAGCGTGCTGGAGTTGTGGAAGCTCGATGCGACACCGGACGACACCATGAACCTGTCGCCCTCAGTGTTAGGATCTGTGAATGCAAGTGCTCGTTTTAATCGCCTTGGCTGGGGATTTGCTCACAGGGACAAGCCGCACGGCCTTTTGGCTGCAGGACTCGAGAATGGTGAGGTGGGGGTATGGGATGTCGGCATGCTCATGGATCCTAGTACTGCCTCACATTCACAAATTCTGCGTAACACTGTGCACAAAGGCTCTGTCCGCGGCCTTTCATTTAACCAGCCACAACCTAATTTGATCGCTACGGGCTCTGTCAATGCCGAGATCTTTGTATGGGATCTTAAGTCACCTACCAAACCATATACGCCGGGGTCGCGCTCGCAGCATCTGGATGAAATTTCCAGTCTGGCTTGGAATGGCCAAGTTCCATACGTACTCGCCACGGCATCTACAAATGGTAGTACTACAGTATGGGACTTGCGTCACAAGCGTGAAATTGCTGTGCTGCGCAACTCCGCCGCCGGTGCATCAATGAGCTCGGCGCGTAGTATTAGCTCACTTGCTTGGCACCCGCTCAGTCCTACACGTATCGCAACGGCCACGGAGGACGATATGAATCCGGGTATTGTGTTGTGGGATCTGCGCAATTCACGTGCGCCAGAGGCAATCCTGAGTGGCCATGAACAGGGTGTTCTAGGTCTATCATGGTGCCGTCAAGACGAAAACCTGATGCTTTCGTGTGGAAAGGACAGTCGCACGCTATGTTGGAACCCTCAAAGCCATGAAATTGTGGCGGAGATGCCGCCGCATTCGAACTGGGCCTTCGATGTGCAGTGGAACCCTCGCAATCCCAACATGCTTGCAAGTGCGAGCTTTGATGGACATGTGGTTGTTCAGTCTCTGCAGAACATTCCCGTGGAAAGCGAGCAGGACGCTGCTGCTGTGTCGACAGCCAGCATGAACCCGGATGATTTATTCACAGCGCTAGGCAATGCGCCTCCGCCCTCTACGGGCGGTATGCCGCTTGTCACGGCTCCGAAATGGCTGAGCCGCCCTACATCCGTGGCATTTGGCTTCGGTGGTCAGCTTGTGACAATTTCTAAGCCGGTGCCTGGAGCACAAGGCTTTCCTTTGCGTGTGCACGAGATACATACTGAACCGTACATTGCTGACCGGGCACGCGTACTCAGCCAAGCCCTAGATGAAAATACGCTTGCTGACTTTTGTGCGATGCAATGTCAGAACCCGAACACACGTGCTTCAGACATGGCGGGATGGAAGACGCTTCAGACTCTTTTCCATGTTGACTCTCGCGACGAGCTTGTTGAATTGCTTGGCTTTTCGAAAGACGACATTACCAACCAAGTTCAGCAAGCTGTGGGCGCCTTGGGTTTACCGCCACTAGAAGATGAAAACGCACAAGGTGAAGATCCGGCACCGCAGGTCCCGTCAGTCACCGATGAGGACCCCACTGCTTTCTTCGATCAAGTCCCAGATATGCCTCTAGAACCGCCTCAGCCGGCGGCCGAGCCATTTAGGCTTCATCCTAATGGCAATCAGGACCCTGACCGCCTGATAACAAAGTCTTTGATTCTTGGTGACTTTGAAAATGCAGTATCGCTGCTTGTTTCGCAGGATCGCTTCGCGGATGCTTTAGTGCTTGCCACGCGCGCTGGTGACGAGCTGCTGGTTAAGACGCAGCGCGCATACTTCAAACGACATGCGATGAACAAACCCTACCTCCGATTATTGCAGAGTATCGTGACAGAAGATTTGTCGGATGTGGTTTACCATGCAGACTTGAGTGAATGGCAAGAGATTTTCGCTGTGCTCTGTACCTATGCAAAGCAGGAGGATTTCTCAGTCCTAGCCGAGCGTCTTGGTCAACGTCTCGAAGACCGATACTTGCATTCAGCGCAGCTAGGCACGCCAGCCTTAGTCGACCGCAAGAATGCGGTTTTATGCTACTTGGCTGCTGGATGCCTAGAGAAGGTGATGTCGATGTGGATCGAAGAGATGCAGGAGGAAGAGTATGCTATCAAATCCGGAAGCACGCAGCGCGACAACTCTCCGTACTCGGCTCATGCTGAGGCCCTTCAAACGCTTATGGAAAAGGTGGTTGTTTTCCAGCATGCTGTGCATTACACTGATGAGGATCTACAACCCCCCGTCCCCAATGATGATGGAACTGTGCCTGTGCGTGAATTCAAGCTGGCGCCGCTGTATAACTACATTCTTGAATATGTAAACGTCTTGGCCGAGCAGGGCTTGGTGGATATTGCGCTCAAGTTCGTGGCTTTGACTCCGCCTGACTACACACCTAACCAGCAATCGACCGTGGCTGATGCCGAGTGGACGCATGACCGTCTGCTGCGTGCGAGTGAGATGACACAATACGCGCCAACGAATCCATACGCCCAAGGCGCTTATGCTCAGGGAGCATATGACCAGAGTGCCTATGGCGGATACAATGTGCCTGCTGCACCGTCGGTACCTGCTGTGCCTGCTCCTCAGCCATTAGCACCACCTCCCATGGCTTCCCAGATGGCACCGCCGCCACCGCCACTCGCAGCGCCGAGCATGCCAACGATACCAAGCGTGCCTGCAGTGCCCACGGCTTTGTCGCAACCGGACCCCACACCGTCACCGTACGCTCCACCTGTCCATCCGGTCACCGCACCTCCATCTGTTGCCCAAACAACAGCCTATGCAACCCAGCCCGTGCCGCAGGCCATGCAAGCGCCGCCGCCACCTGTCATTGGTGCGCCGCCGCCTGCTTCCATGACACCTGGCCTGATTCCTGAGCCGGCGGTAGGAACAATCGCCTCGTCTCCGTTGCCGCCACCGCCGCAGCTCAAGCGCGAGAAGGGGGGATGGAACGATGTGCCTGCTCCTTCCTTGCCGCCGCCACCACCCAAGCGCGCGCCGTCTGCAGCGACAGGTGCAGCGATCACATCGCCTTTCCCGAACCAACCGCCGTCGATGGCAGCGTCGGCGGCCATGCCGCCACCGCCACCTCGTGGCCCTCCGACTGGCCCTCCTCGTCCATCCAGTGCGGCATCGTCCGCGTACATGCCGCCACCTATGGCTTCGCCACGCACTGGACTGGGTATCGGCCAGCCATCCCAAGACTATGGCCGTCGTATGCCTCAGGGTCACATGAACACGCCTGGCGTGCAACGACCCCAGACGCCGACAGTGCCTGGCCGTCCACCCATGGCGCGAACGCCCAACCTGCGCCCCCAAGTAACTGGCCCGCCGAGTCAGTTTGCCGGGCAACAAGCTGCTACGACGCCTCGAGCATTTTCCCAAAGCGCAGCGGTGGGTACCGTACCAGCTCCTCCAAGAGGACAAGCAGGAATGGTGCCACCACGCTCCATGACTCCAGCGGGTGGTGGATATGGTGCGCCTCCTCCTGCCTCGACGCCCGGCGGAGCCTCCAAACCAGGTTTCCAGTACCCTCGTGGCGACCGCTCCCACATTCCACCGAACTTGCGGCCTGTGTCTGACACTCTTGCACGGGAAGTGGCTCGACTTCGCAGTGTGGATGCGCAGCCAAAGCGTATTTTGGACGATGCCGATAAGCGTGTACAGCTGCTGCTCGATGTGATGAACAATGGCCTCGTGGATGCCAGGCTAGTGCCTGTACTTCAGCAGCTGGCTCAAGCAATCCAGGCGCGTAATCAGCAAGGCGCGCTACAGCTGCACGTCCAGCTTGTGACGATGGCCACAGGTGACGTGGCTACGGCTCTCGTTGGCGTCAAGTTCTTGATTGCCAAGCTGTACTCGTAGTGCGAATGCGTAGGCTCTAACTGATTGTCACGTGTATCTGCGATACGTGTGTTGCTGGGACGTGGAGTGGCACTGTTGTGGCTGTCTCGACGACCTTGGTGCTCATGGCGTCGTCCGTGAATGTGCAGGGCTCGGACGCACCACTATTTGACGTTGGTCGTGTGCAGTATACACTTCCTGCGCCGCTCATACATGTCGCTGCTGCTGCCAACAAACTTGTGCTATGCTTGTCACCATTTGACGGCATGCCTATGCGTATCGTTTACCTCGATCTCGAAGAGCCTGCTTTCACACAGGAAGCCTTTATATCTTCTCCCACGCAAGCTAGAGGCTCTCGCTGGCGCGATCTTCACGAGTCGACGCGTGTGTTCGTTGATGCGTCTGCCGTGCATGTGTTGCTCTGCGCAGGTACATATACCTATTACTGGACACCAGGCTGGACTCGAGCGCGCCGCATCATGCAGCTGGACGGTGTGCCTGTGACAGCCGCCGTATTCGGTGAGCCTCGAGCTACGCCACCTGTGGCACTCCCTCCTTTGACGGGTGGACGCCGATGGATTTGGACTCCACCCATTCTTTTGGGCACGGCGCGTGGCGACCTCGTTGAGACGGTCCTGACCGCACAGCTTGGTGGTAGTGATGATCGGATGGATATTTTTGATCGATGGGCGCGCATGTCAGCCGGTTCAGCAGAGTATCCTTTGGAGCGTGGGGTGTACAGACTCTATTCCCTTGCATCAGATGCAAACGCCATTACTGGTTTGGCATTGGAAACGCAAGGCCAGAATGTTGTGATTGTGGTTGCAACATCGTCCCGTTTATACGAATTCGTGGGCCTGTCCAGCGAAGTACCGGGGCCCGTGTTTCAAAGAGTGTTTGATCAGTATCAACAAAGCTCTCAATCGCAGTGGAAGACGGACCTGCCGCGGGGGAAGGGTACCCTCGTCACTGCTACACTACCTGTATCTTGGCCATATGGATCGCATCGTGCCATGTCGTGGATGAATGGTGCTGGCGTGTATGCTGCCCAGCTTCTGCCTGATAAGGGTGTGTGCCATGCTGACCTTTTTGCCTTGCCACAACGTGATGATACACCGATTTCATTGGGGCGCACATCGCTGCATCATGTGCTTGTATATTCAGACATGGCTGTCTGCATGAATGCCTTGGACGCAGATGTTCAATACAAAGTAACCCTTCCTCTGGTGGCTGAGGAACGCGTGCTAGGAATAGCCATGGACTCATCATCAGATACATGCTGGATTTATACTTCACTGGGTGGATTGTATGAGCTGCTCGTAAAAGATGAGGCTCGCGATATGTGGCATTTGTTGCTGAAACGGTGCGACTTTGAGAAGGCACTAGCATTTTGTCATGATGAGACGTGTCGGAAGCAGGTGCTGGAAAAGAAGGGCGATGCACTGCTACACGCAGGTCAGCTCATGGAGGCTGTCGAGTGCTATGCTCAGGCCCAGACACCGGCCTTTGAACAGGTTGTGCTTTCTTTGATGGACGTCTGTGCCGACAAGGCATTGCGTCGATATGTAAGACTACGTCTCGACAAGATGCCGAAACAGGCTCGCGTGCCTCGTCTTATGCTAGCTACTTGGCTCATTGAATTGTATGTGGCCGCCATTCAGGCACAGGAACCCACCTCCGAATATTATCAAACACTTTTGCTAGAAGCGCAAGAGATACTTGAGCGGCATCATGATGCCCTCGACGCACGCACTACCTATGCTCTACTGGCTCGCCAGCAGTGCACAGAGCTATGGCTGGCCTACGCTTGTATTTTACAGGACACCGACAAGCTCGTCCAGCACTGGATTGACCAGAAACAATGGAATCAGGCTCTTCATACTCTCAGCGCGCAGTCAGCACTGGATGCGTATTATGCAAGCAGCATAGCACTAATGCAACATGCCCCTGAAGCGACCATCCAATGCTGGCAAAAATGCGATCAACTTGATGTCGAGCGCCTCATACCCGCCTTGCTACAGTACACTCCGGCGCCGAACGAGTCAGATGTTGTGCTCATGTACTTACAGCATGTGATTGATGTACAGGGCAGTAAGAGCCCAGCCGCTCATGCATTGCGCCTCTCGCGACTGTGTGAGCGAGCATCGAATCAGTCCGCTCTCCTCAAGTTTGTGGAGTCTGCATCCCCCGATGCTCTGGATCTGTCTTATGCTCTACGTGTATGTTCTGAGGCTGGATGCCGCGAAGCTTGTGTGCGAATTTATGCACGTTTGCAACAGTATGAAAATGCTGTGCATCTCGCTCTGGAAGCGAATGACATTGATTTGGCATGTTCGTGTGCAGATCTAGCCGCACATGGGCCCTCGGGGCTCCAACGCGAGCTCTGGTTGCAGTGTGCAAAGCATGTGGTGCAGTCGCAAGCAAGTATGGAGGATGCTATGGCGTTTCTTCATCGTACGGACCTGCTCACCGTCGAAGACATACTCCCCTTCTTTCCCGATTTTAGCGTGATTGATGGATTCAAGACAGAAATTTGCGATACTTTGGAAGGATACGTAACGCGGATTGATGCGTTAAAAGAAAATATGGAGCGAACGTCGGCGACAGCTGCAAATATTCAGCAGGACATCGATCGACTCTCGAAACGCACCATTGAGATTGACACAGAGCATCGGTGTATGCAGTGCACCACCGCCCTTCTTCAAAGGCAGTTTTATCTCTTCCCTTGCCGACATGGCTTTCATGCAGATTGCCTGACTCAGCTTGTCACACAACACTTGTCATCGCGTCGTCTGCGCCGATTGCTGCAACTTCAGAACGAACTCGCTGCAGCTGATGGCACCTCAGAGCCACGCCCTACGTCGCCCACCAAGTCCAAGGTATCATCGTCCTCATTTCCTTTGAGCACTTCTTTAGAGCGTCTTCGTGAGCACGTACGCCCACAGGCTATTGTGGATGCAATAACAGCTGGGTTGTCAGTGGGTGTGACAAGCGGTCGGCGTGCGCTTGCTCCATTGGACCCAAGCATGAGTATACGACCGGCATCCAAGGGCAAGTCATCCACACAGGCAGAGTCTGTCAACGCCTCCGTTACTTCTGCATCATGGACAGCACAGCTCGACAAACTTCGGGCGGAATTGAATACGATCGTTGCAGGTACTTGTCCTATTTGCACCCTCAGTGTCCGAAATATCACAGCACCCTTTCCAGACGAGAAGGACCACGAGGGCGATGATGCTGACTGGATCGTGTAGAATATAATGGCAAACTCCTGTTACCTACAATTGCGTCTATCGAAGGCTACAGCACCTTGTAGATACCCTCAACAAGGGCCCAAATACCCCATGCACCAGGGTCCGGCACCTTCTCGGACGTCTCACCGATGTAAGTGGCGCGGCCAAGGCGGGCAGTCATATCACGCGTCTTTTCGGCGCCCTCCTTCGAAGCATCGACAGCAGCCTTAAGTGCCTCCTTGGCACTCTTGCCACTCTCGGCTTCACTCGCGAGCGTGCGGCAGAATGGTTCAAGGGCATCGACCAGCGTACGGTCACCAGGGCGAGCTGGCGTGTACTTGCCTAGGCTCTGGAAGGCGTGGTTAGCAGCGGAAGCCCAGTGTTTCACAGTAGCCGCCTCGCCGTTGTTCTGAGTGCTCTTAAGGAGACCCTGCACAAGACCCGTCAGATAAATGGCGTACAAGGCACCCGAAGTACCACCCATACTCGACTCTTGCGCTTCGGTGATACCCAAGACAGTCGAAGTGGCACGGTCCAGAGGGATCTTGTTTTCTTTCAGATACTGGAGCACAGCTTCGGCACAGTGGCGCAAAGTCTCACCGGCATCGCCATCGCCAACCACAGTGTCATACTTGGTCAGCGTCGGCTCCACATCAATGATGGCCTTGCAGAGACTCTCGATGATTTTCTTGGTAAGCTCGCCATCGCTGTTTGTCGGGCCCGACTTGGCAGCCTGATTTTCCGTCGGCTTGCCGCTCACAGCGTGTCCACTGTTAGCTTTCTCCTCGAGGAGCTTCGCGGGTTCATCCTCCATCTGCTTGAGGGTAGGAAGAGGATTCTTGCTCGTCCAGCCCGTCTGAGCACCAGCCCAGCCCGTGGCACCTGTGGGAGCGTCGATCAGCTCAAGCACATCACTGCCATACTCTTCCGACACGCGCTTGTGGTTCAACAGCGAAATGTTGAAACCAGGAGCGTTCAGAGACGTAACATAGGTACCGCAGTAGACACGGGACAGACGCAGGTTCCAGTCACGCTCGATCTGCGTACGAGCCTCAGCAGCAATGGCGCCAAGCTCAATGGAGCTCATGCCACCAAGGTTGTTGATGATAAGAACTGGGTCATCATCCTTGTTAAACTTGACGAAAGAGCGCTCTGGGTCATCCTCACGCAAGAGAAGCTCGAGCATTTCCTTAATAAGATCCTCACCGGATGGCTTGTTTTCAATGTGCTTAGCACCGGGCTCGTTGTGGATACCCATACCGATTTCCACAGCCGACTGACTCAAAGCGCCACGCTCTTTAGGGTCAGTCGAGCGGCCTGGCACATGGCAGTGGTCAAGCGAGGAACCCACTGTCACAAAGTTCTTAACCATGGTGCGGCCAAGGTGTGCAATCTTCTGCACATCATCACCTTTCTCCGAAGCGGCACCGAGAACCTTGGCAGTGAACGCAGCGCCGGTCAGTCCGCGGCGACCGACAAGGCCACCCTTACTACGACCCACAGACACATCATCACCGACATTGACCATCTCAATGTCACGGCCCTTACCTTCACTGTGGAAAGCCGAACGAGCCTTCTCCGAGGCCAAACCAAAGTTGAGGCAGTCACCAGTGTAGTTGAGTACGATTGTCACAATACCCTTGTCTGTGGGAGCAAGGTCTACACCACTGCAGATCTGCTTCGAGCTGGGCGAAGCAAACACATCACCACTCACAGCCACAGTGACAAGACCGCTGCCAACGAGGCCGGAGAAAGCGGGCTCATGACCGGCACCGCCACCTGCCAAAATGGCTACCTTGTCGCGAGGGTGCGCAGCATTGTAGAGAACCTTGTGATGGGCAAAGAAACGGAGATCGGGGTTCGTAGAGGCCACGCCGAGGCATGCCTTCTCAACGAGACCGGTGGCATCGTCAAAAACGTGCTTGGTAGACATGGTAGACTGGTTGAAGTGCCAGCACGCTACACCGTGCACGGTCTTTATGCGTCATTCTGTTCACGTGACATAAGACGGGACTTTCCAGCCCCAGGCCCGCTTTTGTCAACAATAGGGCCGACTCATAGGACGCCCGTGAATGGAGGTGCACTTTTAGAACCAATACAAGACCGAGTCTATTTGCTGGTGCCAAGCCATTCGCGCACCGAGTCAGCAAAGGATACCATGCAAACCTAGATTTGTTAGAAATGGCAATCAACATATACATACCGTTTGCCAGATGCCCAGACAGATACGAGGGCTAACACCGCGGTAAAGACCCCGCAGGCCATTTTCCTTATAGATATAGGCAGCAGTGCCAAGAATTGATGGTTTGGCTGAACGGTGTGCAGCAGCACTCTTGGTCTGCGATTGCATCTAAAAATGTCAGCATTTCATGTCAAACACGCGCACATACCTCGACACGGATCACCTCAATCGGCTGGTTCCACGTTGCTAGCGCACCGCCAATGGTCGAGCACAGAATACGCTCCATATTATTGAGCTTCTCGCCCTCCGTCTTGCCACTGAAACGACGAACGGGCGACTCAGCCAGGCGTGCAAAACCCATCCGGCTTCCCCAGTTCGTCATTTGGCGGAGAGCAACGGCATTCACACCTTTGTTGATGCCGCGAATACCTTCCTTATTGTAGATGTCAGCAAACACCTTCCAGGTAGACGGCGGCGGGACACCAGCGGTGACCTGCTTTTGACGCGTGATTTCCACAGTCTTCATACACGTGCAGAAACCCATCGTTGCGTATGACTGCACAATGCCACCGGTCATACCACCAAGAAGGCCTGCCGCACCAGGGCCCATGCCAAGCGACTTGGCTACCTTCTGTACTTCAGTGGACGTGAAAAGAAGCACAGCACCTTTAGTAGATGCCTCGATCCATGCCCACGGGATTAGACCCTGGTAAAAGCCAAGCACACCGCCGCGGTTCCAGACCGTTTTCAGAGCTTGATACATCGTTTGCGTGCGGTTTGAAGCCATTTGAGTCTTGATAACCTCAAATGGTTGACCAAGAGTAGTCACTTCAAACATGTTCATGACCGCCCCGACGGCGATGTTTGACCATGAAAAGCGTCCTTGTGCTGGCGCCATCTCAGGATTACTCTGTGCAGAATGTCGTGATAACGTTCTAACCCACGCAGGCGAGTCAATGCGTGGAAAATGTGCCCAATAGGTTCAATTAATTGCAACAATCATGCGATTTTGTGGAGCTATTTACCATTCAATGTGGGGGCGTGCCAAGTTGCTGCGACGCACAATGTCACCCTTGGCAGAGCAGTAAAGCGCAGCAAAAGAGCTCAAGATGAAACACCATTACCTGTAAAGGATCCGGAGCTAAATTCACCGGAAAAAAGAGAGAAGGCATAATATCGCCGCCTATTTTGTTCAGGTTCATTGTTCACATCAGTAGGTATAATGTCCAGCCAGAGAGTACCGTCATTTAAAAGCATATCATCAAGAGACTGCTTAGCTCGCTCTGGCAACCAAGTAGGATTTTCACCAGGCACATCATTATTCTTAGAACAAGATGCCAATACCTCGGCTGTAACATAAGTATTACTTAAACAGTCGCGAGGAGCCATATAATGGGAAGACAGAATGTTCAAGATGTGCAATGCATCAGAGCTAAGCTCACGAGCCATGGTTCGAATCATTTTGGCACCTAGTAAATCGAATACTTCGTATCCACAGCCAAGAGGATGAAGAGCCTGAATACTACGCTCAATGTCCTCCTCACTGATTTTCCATTCAACGTTTTTAGATGATGCCTGGGAATACATAGAGTCACAATGACGGAGTCGCATTACGCCATCTATCAAGGCATCCATCGAAATGATACCACCATTTTGAGGGCGTGTACTAATGCAGACGTCCACGATCTGCACGCCTAGCTCGTATTGCCAATCGTCCAGCCCTAAAAATTGACTCCAAAGATTTGCAACTTGCCCAAGTCTTCCACCAGCATCAACTGAAGGGGGACGACCAGCTAATGGGTCTACCATCATGTTAGCACACATGCGTTGGAATGCATGTCTAAATTGGGGGTTTCGACGTATGTCGCGTTGATGTCTGACAGCAAATGACTTCAAAGCACGAGAAAAGTCATCAATACGCTCATTTAGTTCAAGTAGCTTTGATTCATTCCATTGTTGAGATATGCAGGTGTATTGACCAGTCGATGCGTTTTTTCTGTCCAAAGCAACAATGCCTGGACCCCGCCGCATATTCACGAATCCACGCAGCAGCAAAGACCGCGTTGTTTGTAACGCACAGCCAAGTTCTACTGCGCACTAATACGCAATATTATTCATATTGCGAACATAATGAGCTTGTATCATTGGCTTGTTTCAGATTTCTCAGATATTTGCCGCCGCTCACAAAGTGTGGGGTGAATCGATCAATCACATAGTGAGTTTGTGAAAAAAGTATACCCCAATTATGTACAAAATCCACATTTGTGGGTCAACATATCGCTCAACAAGGACAAAATTAGGTCGTATAATGCCAACCAATAATTGATGCACAATATAATACGCCGTTCATAAAAGGCGGACTCGATTGCGCTGCATCTGTGACAGGCTATCATCAATTGCTACCATAGTAGTAATTTTAGGGCCGGCAGCATATTGCCCAAGATTCCAGATCCCACCCTGACCCGATCGTAAAGACTTTATGGGTTTCGTCCCAGGGAGTATGAAAAGTGATATTCCGGCAAATTCATACCCATATGACGACTTACAAAACAAGGAGTCACCTAATTACGCTGGTTCAGTATCCTCAGAGGCTTCCTCAGACAACGCCTCGGTAGATCACGGTGCCGAAGAATCTTACTCCTCGACCCCACAAAATAATCAATCAAAAGGAAATGGTAAACGCGCCAGGAAATTGTTAACGGAAGAGCAGAGTCGTGTCTTGCACGATCTCCTGCGACGAACTAGTTTTCCGTCAACACAAGTCCGTCAGGAAGTAGCTGCTCAGCTGGGGCTTTCTCCCCGAAAGGTTCAGGTCTTTTTTCAAAACAAGAGACAAAAGCAACGAAAGAAGTCTACCTTGTCAATGCCGACTCAGGTCAAAATGACTGAGAGCCAACGCATGTTGCAGGCGCGTAGTGCTGAAGCGAGCCCTGTTCAACAAAATGACACCTATCCTCGTAACTTATCTCCTCTGTCACAAACTCAACTTCATGGAGACATTCGCGACGTGACCCCCTCTATATCTTTGAACACGAACACTTCGCCCCCCAGCATTCAGCATTATCATCCCCCGCACTCACTCCCGTTTAAGTGGCCACATTCTTATTCAGAACCTCGACGTGCTTTTGAACGACCTTATTGGCATGAATCTCGGTATGATCGCAAAGACTTTAATGCATCTGGCTTCTTCAAGGCGAGTCCAGACTTGACTACTTCACGCTCGACCCCCCCTTATACCCGTGAGCTTTATATGAATCAGAACGCCTCACGAATTTTGCCACCCATTGTATCTAATATTCGAACAAGCAACACAAAACTGCCCAGCATTGATGAGGTTGTGTCTCGGGCACCATACTGAGATTACCTGTACGTGATAATGAATCTTGGTTACCCGGAAATTGGAACGAATTGACTATTAAGACCATTCAATTTTAATGGAAGCGAATATATTGGTGCTGTCTCTCCGTATATCATTGACAATGTGTGAAGGCTTGGGCATTATTAAGTGTGCCGACAATGAAAGCAATTGTCGCAAAGGAGTGGCCCTTGTGGTGCACCATGCATGATCTTGCATTTAGCGCTTATGAATTCATTCAAGCTATTCTGCGTATAGCTCGGCTATAGTGTTAGCTCCGACTGAATGTATCGATGCACTGATCGTTCGCGCGATTTATATTCGTTTTTAGAAAAAGCAACATGATTACAGTCGGCCGGAGATTCGCTTGAGAGAGAGGAAAAGGGAGCATACGCCTTATCATGGCGAAAATATAGAGCTATCCCTCGATGTCCACCAAGAATGATGTACACTTTAAGTGTAGCCATACGCACGCGTCTTGCGCACGGACGTTTACTGTAGTGACATGGCGGAGTACAATCCCAGTCAGTCAAGGTATGCGCCTAGACCGCTGGAAAATCATAGTGTGCTGAAGAAGCTTCTTGAGTCGTAGACTATCATATCCACAAATGTCAGTCAGTATACAGCTCCCAAACTTTCATGTGTAGATGAAGAATGCACATGACCATACTTTGTGTTCGTCAGGCAATACGTCACACACTTGACTCTACGCTGTAGGCCTTTGAGCTTTGCATTGTTCGCGTGTGAATGACGAAACGGCAGGGCCCACGTTTATGGAACATGGATATGACGCTTACTCGTGGTTTGATCTGAGATGTTGTATCAGCTAGAAATAAATCTCGTGAAAGGGCACCTCTCATTCTACCACCATAGCCATATCTGTCAGAATATGTTGTAGAAACTAGAATGATACGGTCGTAAAAGCAGGGCCGACGTGCTGGCTCTGGAGCGAGGATCCAGGCGGGGCTGTGGGGGGAGTGCCGCAATGTGGAGATTCATTTGGCACACAGACACCATGCTCCGATTGGTGTGGCGAGTGCCACGCAGTGGGTGGCGCAGCATACCAAGTGGTATGCGACACTTTCAAACTGAGAATCTGGCATCGGACGCTTTCACAAAAACGTCGGCCAATCATGCAGAGAGATTAGCTAAATCGAAACGCTTTATCGCGGCTCTATCACCAGCTGATAGGCGTGTGGTGGCATCCATGCTACGTGTAGACCACGCAGGAGAGATTGCGGCGAATACGATTTACGAGGCGCAAGCCGATGTTTTTGGATTTTTGGGAAAGCAAGCGACGAAGAAGCTCATGTTGGAAATGTGGGACAATGAGCGCAAACATCTTGCATCGGCATGTGCCATGCTAGATGAATATAATACGCGGCCATCAGCTCTTACTCCAGTTTGGGCATTAGCTGGGCGCATCCTTGGTGGCGCTACGGCACTGATGGGTGAAAAGAGTGCCATGGCATGTACAGAGGCTGTTGAGACAGTCATTGGCGAACATTATGATGAGTACGTGCACTACGAGCTAACTTTTTTCAGCCAGTTGCTTCATTTGGAGCACATTGGAGAAACGCTGTCGCGCGAATACCAAGGCAAGCAAGCTGAAGAGCTTAAAGAGATTCTTACGCTCCTACGTAATGTCTTGATGGAGTTTCGAGATGATGAACTGGAGCATCTCGATACCGCTGTTGAGCATGATTCGCAGCAGGCACCCGCGCATGCATTACTGGCGGCCGTTGTCGAACATGGTTGCAAGGGAGCGATCGAGATTGCCAAGCGCATCTAGATCACATCTGCACCGCTGCCTCTGGACCACACACGCACAATCGCACGTGTGCCATCGTCTTGTTTGGGACCGGTACCGTCTGGCAGGATTCGGTACAAGAACTTGGTCGGTGCAGGTATGTATCTTTCCATAAGAAATGGGTAGATGGGGTCAGATGGCCTAGATGTTCTAGCCATCATAGGCCGAACGAGGGCATACATGCCACATTCGCCGTCGCAGGCGGCTGCGCGACCACTCGGCAGCTCGCTAACGGAGACCCATACGTCAGCCGTGCGTAGCAGATAACGAAAAAGACGTTCATCGCTTTGGTCGAGTGTGCCACGGTGACTGACGGCGGCACAGGCATCGGCCTGCATGAGGGTAAGTAGCGCTGCGTCCAGCGATTCGCACGTCTGTCTCAGAAGGCGGAGCCAGTTGACAAAGGTATGGTATATATGCTCTGGTGTACCACTCAAGCACCACTGCAGCATGGATAAGCTGTCGATGATGACCAATGCACCGGCTTGTGTGTCGGGATGAGATGCCGGCGGAGGCAGAGCTTGCTGAATGATCTCATGCAATGGCACGAGCGAGTCATCCAGGAACGAAGTAGCATCGATATAGACAAAGTGCGGGGTATCCAGAGAAATGCCCTTGCGTGAGTATCATGCAACGTACGGCTTTCCGAGCGATGTGGGCGAGATGTGTGGGGCCGTCCGCACGGACACTGACCCAGACGACGGGACGTGCATCTTGGAGGGCCTTGATGGCGTACTGTAGCAGAACAAATACGCCATGAGCGTCCAGCGTGTCGGATACGTGGATGTGGGCGTCCTTCGGGGGCAGCAAGGACCCCCCGCCATGCGCAAAGGCCAGTATCGACGTGAGGCTCGACATGGTTTGCCGCCAAAAGGGCCGTGGAGACACTCCACTCTTTTTTTCTACCTGGGATGAGCGACGCATCGCATCCCAAGCGGCGGTATACACGCCCGGCGACAGGTGATGCGGGCCCTGTCTTTGGTGGTATTCCGGCATCTGTGCTGGAAGATCCGCTTCTCAACGGCGCGATTGACAGTCTACTGCCGAGGCACTACAACTTTGAGATTCATAAAACGGTCCACCAAATCCGCCAGTACCAAGTCACCTGTGTGGCGCTACAGATGCCAGAGGGACTGACCATGTGGGCGACAGCTATTGCAGACATTATTGAGCGGTTTACAGGTGCACAATCTGTGATTATGGGTGACGTGACGTATGGTGCGTGTTGTGTAGATGACTACACGGCTATGGCATTGGGATGCGATATGTTGGTGCACTATGGCCACAGTTGCCTGGTGCCTGTCGACCAAACGATGATCCGTACGCTCTATGTGTTTGTCGAGATCCATGTGGATACCACACATCTGTACCATACGATTCGTGCCAACTTCCCGAGTGAGTGTGCTCGCTTCCGGGACCGGGTATTGACGACCCCACAAGAGCAGGCCACCCGGCCCGCCGTGGCGGTGGACGTGCCTGCGCCATCGAGGCCAACGCACTTGGCACTCGTCGGCACCATCCAGTTTATTGGTGCTATCCAAGCGATTCGTGATGCGCTTACGTCGGAGAACGACGCGGCGCCTGCTGCGATCGGCGCAGGGGACGACACCGAGGAGCCCGTGAAGCAGGGGCCCTACCGAATCAGTGTCCCGCAGATCAAGCCCCTCAGTCCTGGCGAGATATTAGGATGCACGTCTCCCAAGCTCGATGCCTCGGACGTGGATGGTGTGCTGTATGTGGGCGACGGACGATTCCATCTCGAGTCGATCATGATTGCGAACCCGCGGATCCCTGCTTTCCGCTATGATCCGTATACGAAGCGACTCCAGCGGGAGCTGTATGACCACACTGAGATGCGCCGTCTGCGCAAGCAGGCCATTCGGGACGCGCAAGCCACACTGGATCACCCTGCGCCAGCGACGCAAGGTGCATGGGGACTTGTGCTCGGTACGCTAGGGCGGCAAGGCAGTCACAAGGTGCTGGACTATCTGCGCACGTCTCTGCAGGACCGGCACGCCCATATACCCCACGTTCCGATCCTCCTGTCGGAACTGTCGCCACAAAAAGTCGAGTTGTTTGGCGAGCACCTATCTGTGCTTGTGCAGACGAGCTGTCCGCGCCTCTCGATTGACTGGGGCTCCGCCTTTCCGCGCCCTTTGCTAAGCCCCTACGAGGCGGCTGTAGCCCTAGGCCGCACGCCGCCCTGGGACGACGCGCCTCGCGACCTGGGTCTCGCTCGGTACCCTGCCTCGCAGGCCGCGCCCGACGACGCCGCGAAGCACGACTACCCGATGGACTTTTACGCGAATGCCTCGCTGGGACCGTGGACGCCGCGCCATGGCCTCGGTTCGATTCGCAAGGCCGGACGCAACCACCGCGCCCTGCTCCAGGCCTTGGGCCTCGGCCCGCCGCGGCCGCCCGCCGCCCAGACCGCCCCTCGCTAGCCTAGTAGGTCGCCTCCACACGACATAGGTCGACGCCACCGACGCCAGCACGGGCCGTGTTGTACCACGATGAGCCTGCTGGCCCCTGTGAGCCGCATCTTGCGCATGGGCCGAAGCGCCGTGCAAGTGGCGCGTATGAGCACGTCGCTGCCGCGTGCTGCGTTTAAGGAATTCACGATGCCAGCTATGAGCCCGACGATGGAGCATGGCAACCTCGGCCAGTGGAAGGTGAGCGAGGGCGATACCTTTTCGGCAGGTGACATCATTTTGGAAGTCGAGACGGACAAGGCCATGATGGATGTCGAGGCACAGGACGATGGTGTGATGGCGCGCATTGTGGTGCCCTCTGGCACGAAGGACGTGCCCGTGAATGACCTGATTGCCTGGCTGGCCGAGGAGGGCGATGACCTCTCACAGGTGCCTGAGACCAAGGGCGCCTCTCAGCCACCGCGCGACGCACCCAAGGGTGCGGCGGAGGACGCGCCGAAGCAGGCACCTACGCCTGCGTCGAGTGAGCGCCCGAACGAGGTGCCGCACGGCACAGATACGGTGCATGTGACCAAGCCCACGTTCCCGTCGGTGCTGCGCCTCGCACATGAACGCGGCATCTCCGAGCCGGAAAAAGTGATCCAAGGCACAGGCCGGCATGGCATGATCACCAAAGGTGATGTGCTGGCGTACCTGGGCGATATCAAGTCGGCCTACGGCACGGCGCAGGTGCACCATACGACCATGTCGGAGCTGAGCGGTGCGAAGCGAGACGGAGCTCACGCCAAGGCATCTCAGCCCGCCTACACGCCTCTGAGTGCGTCAGAACATCGCCGACTCGTCGTGGCCGGCCTCGCGTCGCTCGGCACCGCGCCGCGCACGCCGGCACCGCCCGCGACCTACGCTGCCGTGCTCGAGGGCTACGGCGCGCCCAAGGCGCCTGCACCACCGCGCCCATCGACCGCCGCTTCGGCGCTCGCTGCCTTTTATGAAAAGCTATAGATGCTACGCCACGTCATACAGACATGTATAGTCGATGCGGTCGTACCGGCCTCGCGACACAAAGCTGAGCCAGTTGCCCAGACACCCGCGGTCGAATGGATTGGAGGCCGCCGTGCCCTGACGCGCGAGCCACGGCGCACCGAGCATGCCAGGGCACACGGAAGAGAGCCAGTGCGTGGATCGGGGCGGCGAGCCGCGGCCCCACAGGGCCCGCTGCGCCTCTTTGGGCGAGAGGCCCTGTGCGAGCAGCTGCTCCCTCTGCGTCTGGATATAGCCGGCCTGGCCCTGGCCGAGCATGTGGGCGTCAGGACGACCGCCCATAAAGCCGTGGCGTCGCAGGTTGATCAGCTCGAACGAGGTGACCTGCGTAGATACATGGTACACTTGGCCGGACAGGAGAAGGAGGCACCACACCGCCGCGATCAGGATCATGACCGTGACGTAAAAGAGCGCCGCATGGCACGCCCAGGGACCAGCGCACGAAGGCGGCATCGTACGCAGCATATACGACCACGCCGCCCTCTCGAAGGCGGCCATGGCCAGCACGGCCGACACGAGCAGCAGGAGAAACGGCACATGATTCTCGAGGCCCACGCAGTTCATGATCCATGGACAGTGATGGTCGTGCCGAGCGACGCATGTGCGGCACAGCACACAATGCTTCGCACGCAGCGGTCGCCGCGACATGCACGACGCACAAAAGTGCTGGCCGGTCAGCTTCCCCTCCCGCGCGAGCTCATGCACGGTGCGCCGCACATCGCGCGCCTTGGCGCATGCGCCAGGCGCGCGCGTCGCACACACGACCCAGAGAGACAGCAGCGCCGGCACACACACGAGCATGACGGCATCACACAGCGCCGAGGCGCGCGAAAGGTACGACGCATAGTACACGATGCCATGCGCCACGATCATGCACAGAAGCGAGGCAAAGTACGGCGACGTTTGCAGGGCCTTGGCGTGAGCCAAGCGCCACAGGAAGCCGGTCGTGAGAAGGTGCGTGCCGACGATGCCCAGCACCAGCACGAGGGGCGCCAGGACCCACGGCACACGCGCGGCGGCCTGGAACATCGCACCGTACAGCACCGTGGGGGCCACAAACGCCACGAGCGTCCGCACAGGACGTCGGGACCGCGCACGCACCGACGCCACAGCGGCTTGGTACGCGGGCCAAGAGCCGAGCTCCTGCGCGAGGCCCGCGGGCGTCTGGCCCTTGTGTTCGCGCGCACTCGTATCGCTGCCCGCTTCGACGAGTCGCTCTATACATGCTCGATTCCCGTGCACGACCGACCAGTGCAGGGCCGTAAGGCCATCCATGTCAGCGAGGTGCACAGACGCACCGTGCTGGAGCAGCACGTCCACCGAGAGCGCATCGCCCTGAAACGCAGCCCACATGAGCGACGTATGCCCCTGCCTGTCCTTGCGATCCAGCGCCGCCTGCGGCTGGAACTCGTCGCGCTGGAGCAAATACACCAGGGCCATGACCAAGCTGCTGTGTGTCGCGAGGTGCAGCGCATGAAATCCCTGGCTGTCCAGCAGCAGGGGATCAGCGCCATGATCGAGCAGCAGCGCCATAATCTGTACATGTCCCTGGCGCGTACACCAGTGCAAGGGCGTCGCATGGAGCGCGCCGCCTGTGGCGTGCACATCCGCGCCGCGGGCCAGCAGCAGCCGGCAGCAGTCATCATGGCCATTGATAGCGGCCCAGTGCAGAGCCGTCACGCCCTCCTCGTCACGCTCATTCACGTCCGCACCCGCATCCAGATGCGCACGCACACGGTCGACATGGCCGTGCTGCGCACTCGCATGCAACGACTCGCCCGACATGGCGGCGAAGAGCGAGCGGAGGGAGACGAAGATCTCCACCTACAAGTGAGCTACTTGGCGTTCCGCATCTTCCGCGCCATCCACGACGCGGCAGATATCATTGATCGTCTCGAGCGCCCACATCGCGCCCGCTTCCGAGGTGAGAAATGCGAGACCCGCCTCATCCCGGATGTGCGGCCGCGCGCGGAGCAGGCCGTAGACGTGACTCACGACCTGCGGCGCCACGCCGCCCTGCGCATGGAGCGACGCTACGGCCAGCAGACTCATTCGCACACGGTTCACCTCCCAAGCGGGTTCAGGTGCATGGTGGTACTGCGATGCCGGCGCAAACAGGGGGCCATATTCATAATGCACGATATACTCGCCAAGATCAGGGTGGTGGTGCGCCAGCACACCACGCAGCTTGGGCGATTGCTTCGCATAAATGTCATCAAACAAGTCCGAGCCGGCTCGGAAACTCTGCTGCAGCTGCTCGGGTGAGAGCGCACGCCGCGACTCGGTCGGCATGTGCGCGGCCAACTCGGCATCCGCATCCACAGACGCACGCAGCGCAGCCAAATTGTTGATGGCCCTCGGCGTCCCGATCAGTCCCAGCGTCTTGAGGCCGACTTCTCGCATCAGGCACGCACGGTCGACACGATCGGCCAGAGGACGAAGCGTGCCACCGTGCTGCATGACATAGGTGTGCAGCACACGCAGCGTGCTGGGCGCATTGATCGCAAATAGCGTCGCAGTAGAGAGAGTGAGCCACTCGCCCCAGCGAACGCCATGCGATGCGGCATCTCGCTCCATACGACGGAACAGGTCCTGTAAAATCGACACTTGCGGCGCCGCTTTGGGACTGCCCGATACCCCCGCTGGTATAGTGACACCCGGCTGGTACTTTGACGCGCGCGCCGCATACCGCGGCGCATGCACCAGGGCCTTGAGCGCCTGCGACAGTGGCATCAGGCAGGCATCAGAGGCGTCGCATGGGCCCCTGCCAGTCCTATTATCACGTGATTTCGAAGAAGGGAGGCGTCGTCCTACGACGGACCTTCTCTTGTTCTTCTCCCACGACGCGGCCGCTCGGCAACATGACTCTACCACGCTTCGCTGGCGTGCGTGCCTTTCGTCATCTGCGGAGCACAGGCACCCGAATGATCCCGGCATGCGAGAATATCCCCGCCCGGTCAGCCACGTCCACCGTCTACACGCGCACGCCCATGACGACGGCATGGCGCGCACCCATACCATCCTCTCCGATCCTGTCCATGACGCGGCCGATGCTGTGGAATAAAAACGCGGGCGCTAGCCCCTCCCAGATACCCCTCGGTGGCGTGCGATTCACGACGTACGGCTCCGAGTACCAGCCTTCACAGCGCAAACGCAAGCGCAAGCACGGCTTCCTCGCTCGCTTGAGGTCCCGCACAGGCAAAAAGATCCTCATTCGACGTCGCGCCAAGGGCAAGACGGCGATTTCGCACTAGGTAGACGGCCGCCTCGTAGTGAGTGCCACGTGGGTCGTAGGAGCCTCCTCCCCAACGCTCCCTCCACTTGGTACATCTCTTTTTGACATGTCTCTTCCAGCGACGCATGAGATTCTGCTGTTCCTGGCGGATGCGAATCCACAGGTGCGGCAGCTTGCGATGGCCAATGTTGTGTCTTTTAGCGTAAAGAGCCATCCGCTTCGCCGACTACTGACTGATCCCCTCACATACGACGACGGACGTCCCGTATGCAAGGCCAACGGTGAGCCATTGGATGTGCTGGCGCAACTCAAGACACTCTGTCAGGACCAGCCCCTGACCATTCACGACGCTTTTAGTGCACTCATCAACCTGTGTGACTCGCCTTCGATTGCTGCTCGGATCGGCGACGACGACTTTTTAGCGTTTCTTGTGACGTATATTGGTGATTCCGTGTCGCTACTAGCAGACTTGGCTTGCATGCTCCTTTCCAACCTGACCAAGTTTGAGTCAATCGCATCGCGTCTGTTGGCTCTGCAGGTCGAAGATCGTCCATTCTACTCATTCCTCTCGCCACTCGACTTGCAGGTGGCATTGAGCGGGCTGGATGCCGACGCGTCCCAGCCCGACTACGAAGAGAAGAAAAAAGCCGTGGAAGCGGCTTCGAAGCGTTTGGCGGACTCCATGCATGCTAATGCCACGGAAAAGCTGCCGGCCTTGATCAAGCTCCTGCGTGCCTTTGAAGAGGGCGCGACAGTCGAGACGAGTCGCGCGAGTGACGCGGATATGCGAAAACGCATCGAAGCAGCGAGAAAAGAGCAGGACCAACCCGTGGAAATGGGCGCAGATGGTCGGCCACAGATCAGGCGCAAGTCCACATGCAATTTCCTCGCGAGTGTGTTTGCCAATGTCACCGTTCTGCCCCGCGGCCGTGAGTTCTTCGTCATGCCTATGCAGGGAGCCGATCCCCAGCAAGCTGATGCATATCCAGTGGGTCGCATGGTTGTCTTTACCGAACACGCTGATTTGATCCGCCGCGGCGGTGTCATCAGTGCGCTCAAAAATATCCTGTTCCTTAAGCACGCACATCGCCTTCTCCTCGCTCCTTCCGCGGAGCAGCCAGACCGACCCTCGCTGGATATTCTGCCATACATTCTCATGCCCTTGATTGACGGCAAGGAACTGGCCAAGGTGGACTTGGAGGATCAAGAGTCTCTGCCCGAAGCATGTCAGCTTGTCGACGAGAACAAACCTCGAGAGAAGGACAGCGCACTGCGTCTCATGCTAGTAGAGTGCCTGTTGTTGCTATGCACATCGCACTACGGTCGTCAGAGTCTTCGTGAGCGTGGTGCCTATATCGTCGTACGAGAGGCCCATCTTGCTGAGCCGAAAGAGCAAATTACCGAGGCTATCGTGCGCCTCGTCAACTTGCTCAAGCGCGATGAATCAGATGCCTCGATGAAGGACGATCAAGATGTTCACGTATCCGTCGAAGGCGAAGACGCGGACGACGATTTGGTCATAGAAGAATTGTAGGTCTTTTTGTCAGCCGAGGCGGAAAATTGTCCTTTTTCCACTCCACAAGCCATGACGACCGATCGGATCAGCGCGCCGGCATGGCTGGCGGAGTTCACGGCGAATGCAGCCGAGACGTTTGTCACGGCGTACTATGGAGCGTCGGATGCCCCGCAACGTATCAAGCTCGTACCGTCTCTGTACTTGCCGAACTCGTCCATCTCGTGGAATGGTAATCCCATTAGTGGATCCACACAATATGCACAATGGCTCGATGCGCAGCCAGGATCACAACACGAGATCCAATCGTTTGATTGCCATGCTCTTGGCCCCTTCGATGCTTATGGTACGTACCTGAGCCGCCTTTACACGCCCTGCAGGGTACCATGATGCTGGTCGACGCCACACTCGCATCACACACCCATGGGCAACATGATCGGCTTTTACAAGGACTCGATATGTGAGCAAGGCGCGCCATATTCGAGTAGTATGAGAAGCGCACATACTAACCCGCAGACCAAAATGAGGCGCCGTCGCTGTTGCTCACCGTGTCAGGCACCGTGGCGCACTATACGCCCGAGAGCCTAGCGACCCCCACCAGCAATGCTCCCAAGTCGGCCACATCGACCGGCACATCATCGAGACGCAAGTTTGACGCTGATGCGCCGATCGAAACATATCCACGTGTGTTTTCCCAGTCATTCGTTCTCATTAATGGGGCAGGCACTAACGCCGAAGGCGGCGTGCCATTTGTATGGATGCCTCAAAATAAGGGCCCCAAAAAGAGCGAAACTCGCACTGTGGCCAAATACTTCATTCAGGCGGACTGCTTCCGCTTCGTAGGATGACTATGTACGATACATTATGTGGTGCCGTATGCCATGTCACGCGATGCCAGCAACCGTGTGCGTTCGTTCTGCTCAGCGGGGGGCAAAGATGCTGGGGCGACGACCGCTTCGTCGTAGCGTTCTTCCGGCAAATGGCGTCGGTGCGTGTGGCAAATGACAAGAAACCCATTGTCTAGCATCATCGGCAGAACCAGGGCGATCGTGCGAAGGCCCATAGACACACACAAGATGATGGATAGCACAAAGGGACGCGAATTCGGTCCGATCACAGGCATCTTGTGGAACTTGAGCACCGCAATGTCGAGGAACACAGAGGCAAGGTAGACCGACACATCGGACGTGAGTGATATCCACACCACGAGCGCAATACCAATCAGCGACTGGACGAGGGCGGCAAACCAGAGCCCTTCTCCCAGAGCATGTCGTCCCATGCTCCGATCCCAGCCCCATGTAAGCATAAGCTGATCCCACAGCAGCACCTGTCCCACGAGCAAGAGCACCAGCTTGTTCGGCACATGCACAAGAAGCAGCTCAAATGGATGGACCCACCGGGGACGGTACTTGGTGCGCAGCACCAAACCATTCGTCGCGGTAAGCAGCAGAATGCCGACCAGCACAATGGAGCCCAAGATCATCGTCATGTTTGTGTCAATGATGCGACACAAAAGCCACATGGAAAGTATATAGTTACTCAGAGCGAGGCGTGAGCCCGCCCCCTGCACGATGCAGCGCTGTGTATGTGGGTTCGGCGTGATAAGAGACAACAAACAGAACCCAAATTCAAAGAACAGCATGACGATACTGTACGCTAGAAACATGCGTGGCGCCATAGTGAAATAGGTGGGCTGACTGCGGAATACATAGTGCATGGATGGCACGATGAGCGTGGAAATCAGACCAGTGGCAATGCAGCACAGCAAACTCATAGGCGTGTTGATCTGCAGGAAGCGCAGCGAAGCCCGCTGCCGTGGCGTCAGTGGTACATGCTGATTCTCTTCTTCATTTCCATGCACATCAATACGGCGCTCGTCGGCGCGCTGTCGCACAGCCACCTGGTTCATGGCCGAGCCGTGCACCAGACAGAGAGCACAACAAACTCTCCGCCTCCGGGGCCGGATATCGGTGCAGGCCCTCTATGACTAATCAATCCGCCAGGATGCGCCCCTACCGGCACCGTCGCTTTTTGTCTTGCGGCCATGTCGGGTGAGCCGAGTCCATCGCGATCGACCCGGGCAACGGCGCAGGAGCGATTGTCTCCCTATGCCGAACTGGAGTCGTATCCTTTGCCGGACGAAGATAAGGCTGTGCACGTGCAAAGATATCTAGTCAAGCCAGACGACTCTACCCCGGACGACAGTGGGCATGCGGACGATGTGCAGCCGAGTGCTTCTGCCTTTTCTGTCACATCGAGCCGCATAAGCATGAACGAGGACGAGTACCAGGCACCACACCATATGCCTGGCGGTGCCATCACTGAGGATCTGTATCGCTGGGCACACCAAAACCGCCCTCGCACTCGGCGGACCGAGAGCGTGCATCTGCCACGAACTCGCGACCTCGACTCGGTGATTGATTCTGATATTCTCAAGCAGCCAGGCGGATTCAGACGCTCTTATGTCATGGCACAAGCCGCGGAGCAAGGCAAGCCGCCGCCACGAGCGCTCAAGAGCTTTGTCGAATTTCTTATGCTCTACGGCCATTTCGCTGGAGAAGAGCTCAACGACTTTGAGATCGATGAAGCGGAGGAAGAAGAAGATGAAGAAACAGGCCCCACAGAGAGCTCGTCTCTTCTTCGTCGGCGGCATGTGCACGGCCACATCCCGTCGCTTCGCGGCCATCGGCGCCACGAGCACAAGGGCGAGGCCTCTGTCTTGGACGCCGTGCTGATGCTGCTCAAGTCGTTTGTGGGAACGGGTATCTTGTTTCTCGGAAAGGCGTTCTTCAACGGTGGTCTGCTGTTTTCCGTGATTGTCATGTGCCTCATCGCCGGTGTCTCGCTCTATTCGTTCTTGCTGCTCGTGCAGGCGAACCAAAAGTTGCACGTCGGCTTTGGCGATATGGGAGGCATTTTGTACGGTCCATCTATGCGCCACGCTATCTTGGCGTCGATTGTCATTTCGCAGCTGGGCTTCGTTGCTGCTTACACGGTGTTTGTGGCAGAAAACATGCAGGCGCTGATCATGTCCATGACACAATGTCGTACGCTCGTGTCGCACGGAACTTTGATTCTCGCACAGGCTCTAGTCTTTCTCCCACTGAGTCTCGTGCGCAAAATCGCCAAGCTTTCATCCACAGCGCTCATTGCCGATGTGTTTATCTTGACGGGAGTGGTCTACTTGTTATACTACGAGATTGGCTCCCTGGCTGCGCACGGCTTGGCTGATGTGGTCATGTTCAATACGAACAACTTTCCGCTGTTTATCGGTACCGCTGTGTTTACGTTCGAGGGCGTCGGTCTTGTGATTCCTATCACCGAGAGTATGAAAGAGCCGCAAAAGTTTCCCAAGACACTGTCGTGGGTCATGCTGGGTGTCGCAGCCCTCTTTGCCGCGGCTGGTGCGTTATCGTATGCCACCTTCGGAAGCGAAACACAGACAGTCGTCATCACGAACCTACCGGGCAACTCGGGTTTTGTGCAGGCCATTCAGGCCCTGTACTCCGTTGCCATTCTCTTGTCCATGCCGCTTCAATTATTCCCGGCCCTTTCCATTTTGGAGTTGGGCCTCTTCCGACGCAGCGGCAAGTACAGTCTGCGCACCAAGATGCTGAAAAATCTCTTTCGTTTCCTTGTCGTGATCCTGGCCATGTTCACGGCCTGGCTCGGCGCGAATGATCTCGACAAGTTTGTGAGTCTCATTGGGTCCGTGGCGTGTGTGCCTCTGTGCTTCATTTATCCACCCCTGCTGCACCTGCGTGCGTGCGCCACGACGCGCCGTGCCAAGATGATCGACATGGCCCTCTTCACCTTTGGCATCTTTTGCGTCGTGTTTGCCGGCACGCAGACCGTGCAGTCGATGCTCTCCGGCTCCAGCCCTCCTAAGCCACCCGTGTGTGTACCGCCACCACCTCGCCCGCTATGACAGCTATGTAGAATAGGTACCTGCTGACATGTACAACGAGACCTTGCGACGGTGCGCATCTGGGAGCACGAACGCTCGTCATTCACACCGACGCACCCAGCCCCATCGTCCCACTCCCAGACATGCCGGGAAAGTATGGTTCTCCGACTCCTTTACGACCTCACACAATCATCAAGAGACGCCTAAACAGGCGCCTGACTCTACTGAAGAGGTGCTTTTATAAGAGTCGGGGTCTATTGCCGTAGCAATGTAAGCGTTAGAGAAGAAAAAGAGGGCGCGAGTCGCTTTTTGCGTGGTCGCGTGCGAGTCCCACGTGAGGTGCACGTGGGCTTCCAAAGTGGTGCGATTCTTGCTGCCCACGCGACTGGGGACTACATATATGGACCGCATCGTTAGCCCTTTTTTCCTTGACCCTATTCATTGTCATGGAGGCGCTGTCGCAGTCGTTCAACCAGACACTGGAAAGTCTCACAGGACATCCGACTCCTGCGCATATCCTCTATGCTAATCTCGATACCTCGAAACTCACCTACGCCGAGCAGCTGTGGGTGCAGTGGTACCAGTACTGGGGTAACCCCGTGATTGCCACAGGAGTGATGAGCTTCCTCCTGCACGAGATCGTGTACTTCGGCCGCTCCATTCCATGGATGATCATCGACGCCATGCCGTCGATGCGCAAGTACAAGCTGCAACCCAACTACGTACCGACCCTCGCCGACCAGTGGCGCTGCACGCGCCTTGTGCTCCTCAGCCACTTTACCGTGGAACTGCCCCAGATTTGGAGTTTCCACCCTATCTGCGAATACTTTGGTATGACGACACACGAAGTGCCGTTCCCGAGCTGGACCAAGATGGTCTGGCAAATTGCCCTCTTTTTCGTGTTCGAAGACGCATTCCACTACTGGGCCCACCGTACCATGCACTTCGGTCCCCTCTACAAGCACATTCATAAATTGCACCACGAGTATGTCGCGCCTTTCGGTCTCTCGGCAGAGTACGCACACCCGTTGGAGGTGCTGGTCTTGGGTATGGGCACCATCGGTGGACCCTTCCTTCTCTGCGCCTTCACCAAAGACCTGCATATCCTTACCGTGTACATTTGGGTGATCCTGCGTCTGTTCCAGGCTGTGGACGCCCACTCTGGCTACGACTTCCCCATCAGTCTGCACAACTGGATTCCTTTCTGGGCGGGTGCGGATCACCACGACTACCACCACATGGCCTTCCTTGGCTGCTACTCGACCAGCTTCCGCTGGTGGGACCACTTCCTCGGAACGGATCGCGGATACCAACGGGTTCGTGCTAAGCAAAAGGCCCAGAAGTTGCGTGCCGAGGCAGACGAACTGGACAAATACGCCGCCTCGCTCAAGATTCAGCGTGAATAATGTGTAGTTGGATAGAGCCTGTAACACCGCTACCCTTCCTGGTGGAGGCTGTCGGGGGCCCGGCTGTAGGTCCCCCTTCGTTGGCGCCACCCTCCATCATGTCGACGATTGTGCACTCGCTGCGAGACTATCGTCCGCCGACGCGAGCGCAGCAATTCGCCTTTGCGTTTGGACTGCCGCCTAATGAGGGACCGTACGTCGATGAGGCAGGAAACCGCGCCGAAATTCTTTCTGCCATCCTGTCTCTCTCGAATCCTGATGCGCCAGGCGTGCGGGAGGATTTGGTGTATGCTGGCCGCCTCACGTTGACACCATCATTTCTATGCTATGTGAGTCAGGGAGACTACGGGCGCGGATGCCGCGTGGCCATCCCACTAGCGACGATCCGCCGTGTCGAGCGCCTCAATACTCGCGATGCCGTCTTTGCATTGAGTGTGTCCGTGTGGCACGGTATGCAGCTGGTCTTTCAGCTGAATGCATTGCGCCCGTCTTGTGAGGGATTTTGCAATGCACTGCGTGATCTTCTGCGTGCACACCTTGGTGACATGAAACAACTACGACCGTTCTTGGATACTTGCTACAGCGAGTCGCTGCTGCGTCTCGGTGACGAGGACGCCAAAGGCAAGCATCGCGAAGACGCCGTGCCGTACGAAATGGGCCTTGGCGAGACCTTTGGTTTTCCGGGAGATCCGAAAAAGCTCAAGGACAAGAGCAAAATGCGGCTCTGGAAGGAGTACCTCGCCACACATGGCCGAAATATCACGTTGCTCCGTTACCCTCAATTCACGCGACTCGTGCAGGTAGGACTGCCGAACATGCTGCGCGGCGAGCTGTGGGAGGTCGCGAGTGGCTCCATTTTCCAGCGCCTGGCGCACCGCGGCGAGTATGCGGCGATTCTCAAGGAGCACGAGGGTCAGACCAATGCCAGTATGGAAGAAATCGAGAAAGATTTGAATCGCTCGTTGCCCGAATATGCCGCGTACCAAACCGACGAGGGCATCGCCACACTGCGCCGCGTTTTGGTCGCCTACAGCTGGAAGAATCGCGAACTGGGCTACTGCCAGGCCATGAACATTGTCGTGGCTGCGCTGCTGATTTACATGTCGGAGGAGCAATGCTTTTGGATGCTCGATACACTGTGTGAACGCCTCCTACCTGGATACTATACACAGAGCATGTCCGGCACACTCCTCGATCAAAAGGTATTTGAGCACCTTGTCTGGCAAACCATGCCCATCCTGCATGAGCACTTTATGCGGCACGATATGCAGCTGAGTATAGTCACTCTGCCATGGCTCTTGTCTCTGTACATCAACAGCATGCCGATGGTCTTTGCTTTCCGCATCATTGACTGCTTCATGGCGTTTGGCTCGCAGGTGCTCTTCCAGATCGGGCTGGCGATTCTCAAGATCAATGGAGAGGCCATCCTTCGCATCACGGACGATGGTACGATGATTGGTCTGCTCCGCACCTACTTCCGCACGCTCGGAGACAGTGCGTATCCTGAAAGTCCCGACGAGCGCCGCCGCCAAATCACGCGCTTCCAGCAATTGCTCGTCATAGCGTTCCGCGAGTTTGGTGTCATTACGAACGAGCTCGTCGAACAGCAGCGCAAGCAATTCCGACAGCAAATTGTACAGGAAATCGAAGGGTTCGCGCGCCGCAGCGCGATTCGCAACCTGCAAGACTACGGACACTTCACGAAGGCGCAAGTGTCCCTGATCTACGATCACATTGTCGAGTCGATTTATCGCGCGCGCAACGCACCTGTATCTTTAACGGGAGGCGAGAAGCCGCTATCGATTCAGGATCCCAAGCAAGACATGAAAGAAATGCGCATCAACTTCACCACGTTCCGCCTCTTTTTGAGTGAAATGGCGACGTGGGCCCGCGATGAGTACATTGTGATGAACGGGCTTCAGGAGCGCATTGAGCGGCGTGTGCCTGATGAGAAATTCGCACGGCGCATCTTTACCTACTGGGACCGTGATCACAGCAACTCGCTGTCCCTCCAAAATATCGTCACAGGTCTCGACGAAATCATGTTTTTGGATGGCGACTTGGCCGGCACGACCGAATGGTTTTTCCGCTTGCATGCCAACGGCAAGGACAAGCTGTCCAAGAACGATGTCCTCGCGCTGTCTGAGTCTCTCTTGTTCTGTACGTATACACTACTCACCCACACAGTGTTCCGCAACGAGCCGGGTGACGAGCATCTCAGCTCCATCTCCACCATGATCTCCCAGGCTTTTGAGTTAAGTGCCGACCCGACCCGACCTACGTAGCGCGGCCATATCCTTCCATGATCTGACGAACGATGCTCGCGCCCACCACTTGCTGCAGCTCCTCGGTGGGGTCTGTTTGGGTGTCCTCAGCCCGCTGCATAATGTCCTCAATGCGCTGCATGACTTCGTCGACACGAGGATCCTCCTCCTCCTCCCCCATAGGCGCCTGCTCTTCATACGCGAGCGTCTCGCCCGTCTTGGAGGCGAGATAAGCTGCAATATCATCACTGTCATTCTCTAACGCATTCTGCGCGGCCGAGCGCCCCTCGTGATTGCGATGCTGGGCGTCCGCGCCATGCTTCTCGACGACCAGCTTGGCGGTCTCGAGCACATCGCAGAAAAACAGAGGCGTATCACCATCATTGTCAGTGACATTGATGGCCTCTTGAGCGTCGTCCGCTTGCTCCAACAGGTACTGCAGCAGTTCATGCTGATTATACGAGGCGGCTGCATGCAGAGGCGTATATCCCGACTCGTCCTTGCTGGTCGACGTCACACCCTCATGCTCCAGTAAATATTTGACGCGCTCCATATCACCATCCGCCACGGCGACCCACACATTCGCCCCCGACGACACAGCCGACTCCGCCTCTGGCATGGTGAAAGGGACACCGACCTCCTTTTCACGTGATGCCAGGGTCGTGGAGACCCCTGCAGCGTCTTGCCATCGACCACGACATGGGCAAGCGGAAAAAGTCGACGCGCACGCCCGGCGCGGGGCGCAAGAAGATGCCGCCCCTAGGTACGTTTCATGCTTGCTGATGCCCGCAGATACGGTGTTTACGTGTCTCTTTTGCCATCATGAACGTGCCGTATCTTGTAAAATGTACGTATGACATCCACCAACCACCAGCGACGACAAGGCGCGCATCGGATACTTGAGCTGCAAGATCTGTGGGCAAAACTTTTCCGCAGATACAGACACATTGTCTCAACCGATCGACGTCTATTCACAATGGATTGATGCGTGTGAGGATGTAGCAGACAACTATTGAGGTTACAAAAGTGGATCAAAATCGTGCCACTGTGCCTTGGATGCAGCGCGAGGCGTCTTCGAACGAGGTCCAGAGTCGGGCACGAGCAAGCCGCCGCTCCAGCCAGGGGGCGGGGCAAGCGTGCCACTCGGCGGCGGCGGAGGTACCACAGGCGACTTGGATCGTGGCTGGGCACTGTCCGGGGCAAAGAGGTCATCCATCGCATGCACACTGGTTTCGTACCGCGCATGACCCACCAGTGCCTCCAAGTCGATGTCACCTGTCGATGCAATGGCCGCGTTGAGAGGCACAGGCGCGATGGTTTTCGATGCCTGTTCCTCGGTATGCAGCTGCAGGTGCTTGGCCTCACGCAGACGTTCCAGCTGCTGCTGCTCCACACCCTGTCCGATGTCTTTGATGGCACGCATGAAACGGCCAAATTGCATCTCATTGAGCAAGGGACACATGGCCATGATCCATAGACGAGGAAGAAACACCGTCGCCTTGGTCTCGAGATCGACTTTGTCGCACAAGGCTTCAAATACGGCAAGTGAGCCCACCATGACGGAGGGCTCACGAGTCTTGATGCGGTTGAGCGTCGGAAGGAGGACATCGGTAATGCTAGTCTTGTCCAGCATAGGGATCATCGCGTGAAAACAAATCAAACTCGTGACCTTGACCGACAGCGTCTTGGTCTTCGAGAAAAGCGAGGTGAGTTTCGGCAGCAAGATGTCTTTGACATGAGTATAATCAAGCGTCCCACACAACTTGGGAATACGCTGAAGAGCATTTTCTTGTACGGCCACATGCTCATTGTCAAAGGCAGAGTACAAGAGCGGCATGACTCTTGTTTGGAAATCTTTCTGTGTCGTTTTGCTCAGAAGTAGATCTGTTTGGTTGAGCAGCAACATTTGCGACTGTGCTGGCTCATGCACGCAAAAGTGCGGCTCCAGTCGCACAAGCACCGTTGTCGTGAATTCGATCTGGGACAAGTTTTTGGCAATATAAAATACATTGGGCAGAATATACGGCAGCAGCATTCGATCTGAGGTAGCTTCCAGCAAGTTGGGCAACAGTTTGCGGCGCATCAATGGTACCGAAAACTGCGGCAACATTTTGTACATGCCACGCAAAAATTGCACCTTTTCCGTCCGCGAATGAGCCGCAAAACTCTCACGCTCTAAGAACTTGAGCACACGCACAAGCATGCTGTTCAAGTACGGCAGGTCCAGAAAGGCCTTGGCCGTGTAGCGCGGCGTTTCAGTCCGCGACAGCAAGCGCGTCAATATCGTTTGGACATCTCTTTCCAGCAGTGACCATGTCGACGAGTACATTCGCTCAGGCCAGTCTTCCATATACGCACTCAGAGCACTTGCACTGCCATACGTTTGATAAGGCTTGGCACTATGATGCGTCGCCATGTAAAACAGAATACCCAGAGAGTACATGTCATTGTACGGACCGACTCGTCGGTCTATTACGTATACCGGATCAGCAAAGTCCATGTCTCGGCGCATTACCTCTGGTAACGCATGCTCTTCTTCTTCATAAGCCCAGCGCCCACTGTCTGATTGCACGCCTGCCAGCGACGTGAGATAGGCACAACCACACAGTTTCCAATCACCTTTGGCATTCATGACCACGGACATGGACGTGAGATTGGTATGAACAAGTTTGGCGTCATGTAAAAAATCGAGGGCCCGAGCCAGTTGAAGAAAGCCTTTTTGGAGTTCCACTTCATCGAGTTGGTGCGCTGGATCCACACTATCTTGTAACAGTTCATGTGAGCTCGCCACTACATGCTCTGTGGCGAATAAATAACTGGAGCGACATTCCTCTAGCGGCTCAACCACTTCAAGAATACACGGATGCCGCAATCGTGAAAGAGTGGTAACGTCTCGCTTCAAATGCTCAATTTCTTTCGTGCGCATTACGCCTCGAGATATGGGCGTATACATCCATACTGAGACCGTGTTGCGTGTGAGTGCTTGTTCCATAGTATTGGACGAGGCTGCCGCCTTCCTCGTCGCGGTGTACACCCTCCATGGCCCCACGTATAGCCTGTCTGGATTAGCATGAATCTGTCACGTACGGTGAACGAGTCTCGTCTACATGGTAATGAATCGATATATTCGTGCGACCACTGCGCCAAATTAGCTGTACCAACATACATCAAGGAGGACGCATGACTCCAAAACGAACTCGCCATGAAAGTACCCAATGTGAGCTGCGAACACAACACTCGCGTTACGCACATCCCTGGGCCACATTACGTAAATTGTGGAGCAATTTCCTCGCTTCGCCATGAACGCGCTCGTGGTACGACTGCAAGACAGGACGTCTTTTGCTAGCGACGATCAAGCTGATTATGCTGAGGAACTTGCGCAAGAATTGATAGCTCTCCAATCTATTTATGGGAGTGAACAAGTCGAGCTTAAAAGCGGCCCGAACCTGGGTGAGCCCATCACTTTTCAAGTGCAATTGCCGTGCGAAGACATGGGTCATGACATATGTATCAAATTCCAGATCCAATTGCCCAAAGGGTACCCAAACTGTCATGAGGCACCTCAAATTGAGCTTGTAAACCGGTTTCTTCCACCTTTCCATACTGATGAGTCTGTGCGTCATGCTGTCCAGGATACGTTTTCACCGCACGGCGCTGCGCCATGGACTCAGGGAGAGCCAGTACTATTTCAGGGCATCGATACAGCCTATGAACTAGTACTAGACTGGTGGAAGACCAAGAGACGCACCATACCCCCACAACAGTCACCACTACCCCATGCGCCTAAACCAACTGTGACAAAATCTCCACCACAGCGCCAAATCAACTTGGACACTTTAGTGCGAAGCGACTTGATTTCAGAACGCAAGTCCGAATTCCTTGGACATGCCGCACATATCACTCATCCTGATGATGTACGCTACATCAAGCTGACACGTTGCAGGTGCCCATCTTTTTAGCTCACATTCTCGAATCGGATAAGCGTATCCAACGTGCGACACACCCCGCCATTCACGCCTGGGTATGCCGCACACCGGACGGCGTATTTCATCATGGTATGTACACCCTAGCTGACGGAGTCATATTGTGACGATGATGGCGAGGCTGCTGCAGGAGGACGTCTAGCTCATCTACTTACTTTATTAGTGCGTATATCGATTGGCCTGACCACATATCTCAGGGGGCGGAAAATGTGCTCGTTGTTGTAACCCGCTGGTTTGGAGGAGTCCTATTGGGTCCTGAACGTTTCAAACACATCAACCGTGCGGCGCGCGATGCACTGTCAAAGGGAGATTTTATCAGAACATAGAGGTTGAACTGTGGCCCATGAATGCACAGCCATGCGCTTTGCAGCCCGCTATGTAGACAGCGCCTACGTGCCAGCTCTGCTTTAGCCAATCACTACATGAGAATTCAGCACCCAAGCGCACATTCTTTGGCAGATGCCAGCATTGGTTCACCAATCAGTGTGAATCAAGTTAGCTGTGCCTGATTCATAACCAATCAAATAAGAGTACAGGGGCAACATCAGCTTCGTCGAAAACACGTGGTGCCACTCATCTCCGGCGCTTAGGCGTTGACGCGTCAAAGGCTTTATTAGCGCTCCTTCTTTTTCTCTCGTACCTCACCTTACCCTTGCTTATGCTGTTTGAAAAGCCTTTTTTGCTACTGTTAGTAGCATTATTGGGTAGCGCTGTCATCTCTTCGGAAGCCAGCGACCATAGAGGCCTGGTTCGTGAAATTCGTAAGCGCGATGCAGCATCGACAAACCCTTCTGATCTAGATGGTAAGACCTTTGACTATGTCATTGTTGGTGGTGGACTGGCTGGTCTTACGGTTGCTTCTCGTCTGTCAGAAAACGAGAACGTCACTGTTGCCGTTATCGAAGCTGGTCCAGCTGGTACCTCTAAAGACCTTGCTTCTCGGATTGATCCGCCAGCAGGTAATCTCTACAACCATATGCTGGAGACTAATATGAACTGGAAGTTTAAGACTGTTCCTCAGGCCAATCTGGGTGGTGCCGTGAAAGACTTTCCTCGTGGAAAGGTGCTGGGCGGTAGTAGTGCTGTCAATGGCCTATACTATGTCCGTCACAGCACTTCTGAGCAAGATGCATGGGGTGAAATCATTGGCGACAAAAACCTTTGGGGATGGAATAATATGTATCGGGCAATGAAAAAGTCTGAAAACTTTACTGATGCTTCTGATGAGATCAAAAAAGTCGAGCATATTAGCTCTGAACCCGGCTCTCACGGTACGAAAGGTCCCATTCAGGTTTCTTGGCCTGGTGAGATTTATGACAGTATCGGTGCTTTTATCAAGGCTGCTTCTAAGACAGGCGCCCCTTACGTGAAAGATCCTTACAGCGGCCACAACATTGGTGCCTATGTGGCCCTTGAGACTCTGAATCCATCGAACTGGACGCGCAGCTTTTCTCGGTCGGGCTACTACGACCCTTATGTGTACCGCAAGAATCTCAAAGTACTTACTGGCCATCTTGTAACTAAGGTTGAAATGGAAAAGGGACAGAAGTTGGCAAAGGCTACTGGCGTTACGTATCAGGCGAAGCCCGATGGTCAGACCTACCATGTTAAAGCTGGCCGCGAGGTTATTATGAGCGGTGGTGCTGTCAACACTCCTCAGATACTTCAACTCTCTGGTATTGGTGAAAAGAACTTTTTGAACTCTAAGAAGATCGATGTCGTCGTGGACTCTCCAGGTGTTGGTCACAATCTTCAAGACCATGTGTCTGGCGGCGTTCAATGGGCACCTGGTCAAAACACCAAGATTCCTCCAACCAACACTAATCAGTCTCCCATCGTCAACTCTTACACTAACACTGCTGTCTGTTACGTGAATGGCACGCAGGGCTTGAAGGACCAATGGACTAACTACCTTAATCAGGTGAAGGGTAATAAGACCAAGGCTGTTAATGCTCTTCAAGCCCCTGACGTTGTTAAGAAAGGTTACGAACTGACCTACTCCACTGTCTTGGGTTTGATTGAGAATGGTGTCGCTCCCCTTGAGATGCTTTATTCTCTAACCTTTGGTCAGATCATGGTGCAAACGGCTATGCAGCATAGCTTCAGTCGCGGTTCGATTATGATCAACTCTACGGATCCTTTCGAGCATCCCATTATCGACCCTCGCTACTTTGAGCAGGACTCGGACAGGTTCATGCTTCGTTCGGGCTTCAAGCTTGCGCGCAACATTGGCCAAACTGCCCCACTCAAGTCTTTCCTTGGTGAGGAGTCTGTTCCAGGCAACAGTGTTCAGTCTGACGAGCAATGGGACAAGTTTATCGAGGGGCGGGTAGGAACTGAATATCACCCGTCGGGCACCGCCGCTATGCTTCCTAAGAATAAGGGAGGTGTTGTCGATAAGACTATGAAGGTATATGGTACCAGCAATTTGCGGGTTATTGATGCCTCTGTGGTTCCCTATGTTGTTTCGTCTCATTTCATGTCTCTTGTCTATGGTCTCGCCGAAATCGGTTCTGAAATTGTCTTGGATGCGTACAATCATGACATGCAAAACAAAAAATCGAGCAATGGCGGTGCTACCGGTGGTAACAGCCAAGGAAACTCGAATAAGGGCGGCGCTGCTGACGGCAGCAGTCAAAACAGCTCGGGTAAGGGCGGTGCAGCTAAGGGAGACAACCAAAACAACTCGGGTAAGGGCGGCGCAACTAAGGGAGACAACCAAAACAACTCGAGCAAGGGCGATGGCTCGAGTGCCCGTGCTGGCGCCACGCCCATCAGTATTCTTTCCACTCTCACCATTACAAGCTTTGTCACGTTTGCATATCTTTACTCTGCCATCTGAATGGCTTAAATAACACCATACATTCCTACACCACTTCATGCTTGGATTTCCCCCTACATTACGTGCGACACTCGTTGGCTTGATACTTGTCTGATGAGTCTAGATGACTAAATTATTATGTAGACGTTCTATTGGTGAATGAAAAATTCTGAAATGATGAATGATTGGACGGCGTGTCATGACTGCGAGACATGTGGACGGTATGCCGGCGTAGTATTTGTATGTGGCGCGAAATGTACAATCTACATTGGTTCATTTCGCATTATTCTGCAGGCCACGGTGCGGAATTGCGCTGGAATGCTCTCTGCCCTCGGAACCCACAGTCGACCAGCAGGGTGTTTACAGAATAAAATGCGAATTCGTAAACTGTACCTTTACCGCAACCTTCACTTGCTTAGAAGGGGCTACTGTCAAGAATGACTCGCTTCATCTCATGGGCTGTGGTTTCAGTTGCCGTTCTCTGCGTCTCGCAAGTTTCTGGTTTCTATAATGAGACTAGGGTTTTTGACAGGCGCCAGACGACCGGCAATGGCTGGGACCTGGACAACAAGTCCTACGACTATGTAATCGTTGGTGGTGGCACGGCTGGTTTGGTTCTGGCAAACCGTCTCTCAGCTGATGGCTCCAACTCTGTTGCGGTGATCGAGGCTGGTAACTCGGGCTACGACGACAACAATAAATTTATTGTTCCATCTGCTATGCTTTACGACTCTGGAACGAACACGCAGTATGACTGGCAATTTAAGACGACTGCTCAAAAGCACATGAATGGCCGCAAGGCTGCTTGGCCTCGTGGCAAGGTGCTTGGCGGTAGCAGTGCCATTAATGGTCTCTATTATGTCCGTCCCAGCGACGCCGAAATGAACGCCTGGGCAGACCTCGCTGGTGGTAACGCCTATGACCACTGGGGTTGGGACAGCTTCTTCAGGTACTTCAAGAGGAGCGAGAAGTTCCAGACCCCCTTGAAGAGTGTTCAGGACCAGGCCCACATCCACTACGACGATGGTTCTCACGGTCACCATGGTCCGATCCATACTACTTGGCCTGCTATTACATACGGTCCAGTTGGTGCCTTCATCGAATCTGCCAACAAAGCGGGTGTTAAGATGAACAAGAACGGTTATGATGGTAAGAACCAGGGTGTTTATTTGGCCCTTTCATCTTTGAACAAGGACAACTGGCAGCGTAGTTTCTCGCGTAATGAATACCTTGACCCTATCGGCGATCGCAAGAACCTGCATGTTCTCACTGGACACACTGTGACGCAAATTCTCTTCGACCGCTCCGACAAGAACAATGTCCAGGCCACTGGTGTTCACTACAAAGCTGCTGCAAACGAGTATGAACACACTCTTCACGCTAACAAGGAAGTCATTCTTAGTGCAGGTGCCATCAACAGTCCTCAGTTGCTTCAGCTCTCTGGTGTCGGCCCTTCGGGTCTCCTTCAAAGCCTTGGTATTGATGTGGTGGTTGACTTGCCTGGTGTGGGTGAAAACCTCCAAGACCACGTCATGGCTGGTATGTCCTTCAGTGCCAAGAATGATGAAGATGTGCCTCCACAGAAAGTGACTGGCAACAAGAAGACGGACTCGTACGTGAACTCGGCTGTCTCGTACGTCGCTTTCCACAACATTTTCAACGATGCCGATGCCTTCCGTGGCAAGATCCAGGCTCGCGTGAAGGCAATTCCAGATGAGCTAAACGTGGATGACAGTGTCCGTGAGGGTTACAGGGCCGTTTACGATAAGATTGCTAATGACCTCTTCTATTCGAACGTTTCCCCCGTGGAAATCTTGGGTAACGTGATGTTCGGCTCAATTAGCTTGCAAGCTGCTCTCCAGCACCCTCTGTCGCGCGGAAACATTCGCATCACTAGCAAGAATCCATTCGATTACCCGCGCATTAACCCGAACTACTTCAGGGAAGACATTGACCTGAAGATTCTGCGTGAGGCGTTCAAACTTATTCGTGAGATCAGCCAGCAGCCTCCTCTTAAGGACCACATCGCGAGCGAGAACTGGCCCGGCAACGGCGTGCAATCGAACGAACAATGGGAGGACTGGATCCGCAATGCTGCTGGTACTGAGTACCACCCTAGCAGCACTTGCGCCATGCTTCCGCGCAACAAGGGTGGTGTCGTTAACCCTGATCTGAAGGTGTACGGTACCCGCAACTTGCGTGTTGTGGATGCCTCGGTGCCGCCGATTGCTCTCTCTTGCCACTTGGAGTCGGTTGTTTATGCTATCGCTGAGGCTGCCGCTGAAATTATCCTCAACCACAACTAAATCATGCTTTTAAACCCCTGATAGTATGAGCTTTATTAAAGCCAGAAATATGTATGGTATTCATGCCAGCGACAACGTCACCATTCTTTGAGACTACTGGGGTTATTTAACGAACGCTATCAGATATATGTAGACAATTGGTTATTTGTGCATGTTGGGTGACATGATGATCTGTCTGGTCCATGTTCTCTGCCTCCACAATAGTTGGCTACGGGCAGCACACTGATCAACTTATTTGTCACACTCAACATATGGGTGCGAACGAGAGTCGCCTCAACTCAGACGATCTCGGTATGTGCCCTACTTTCTTGACACATTGTAGGTCCAAAACAAGGATACCATGTTATTCGTGTTGCACAGAAAAGTCCCGCCCAATATGCAGGCTTGTAAGTTTTGACCTTACAGCTAACGGATTACAGTGAGCCTTTCTTTGACTTTTGCGTAGGGATAAACGGACAACCACTCGCTGATTTGGGTGTGAATATTTTGAATAAGAATATTTCTAATGCGCAGCCAACAAAGGCGTCTTGGTCCATGGTGGAAGAGAGCGAAGGCCGAACTATCATCATCAATACGTGGAACTCCAAACATCAGGAATATCGAGGTAAGATAGTACGAACTTACGCAAAGACGTGAGCATTGTTCCATCGAGGAAATGGTCAGAAAATAATTCTCAAAGTAATGCACAACCATCGCTGCTCGGTCTCACGCTTCGCCTCTGTAATCCACTCGAGACTATCAGTCATGTTTGGCATGTTCTCGACGTGATAGAAGGGTCACCTGCTGATTCTGCTGGGCTTGTTCCTTATGGTGACTACATAATTGGCTGGACGCAAGGTCCTCTTCGCAGTGAACATGACTTTTTTCAACTTATTGAGCAGTATATTAACCATAATCTTTCGCTTTACGTCTACAACAGCGATTATGACCACACTCGCGAAGTTGTCATTGTGCCAAACCGTGACTGGGGTGGGGAAGGAATATTAGGGTGCGGTATGGGCTACGGTCTTTTGCATCGAATCCCGCAGCCTCGTAAGCAATGGGACGATGTAGTGCCCGAAGATCAGAATCAAGCGTATTTGAGTAAAGAAACACCATTGTTATCTCATTCCGATGTGTCTACAGCTCCTGTCAGCTATAATGTAACCCAAGAGCCCATTTCGAATGATTATGGTGTTACCCTCAACATGCACGAGGAAGAGGAGGAATGATGGCGGTATACGTTCATAGGATGTCGCAAAACACAAATACATTTTGCTTTTACAGCTACATGCGTTTAGCGAGTTAGGCGTACAGAACTCTGCGGAATGCGTTCAGGGCTTGCATATAACCATGCTCGAACTCCCAAATAAACTTATGATCATGATCCTTACGATAAGATGTGATACGATATTGGACCAACTGAAAAGGCAATCCGATTTCAGCACCATCAGCAAGAAAGTCCAAAGCATCAAACCAGCCAACTTTAAACCCAGCGTTATATTGTTCATGATCAAAATGGTCTCCCTTATTGTCCCAGTAATTCACATGCTTCGTGTAGCCCTGCTCTCTGCACTTCTCTCCTTCAATTTTCAATAAATTAAGGTCAACATGTGTGCCATCCAAGGGGTTCAGTGAAGGTGGCATAGAACCCTTTTCAATGGCCGTGTAAAGACACCAACCTGGGTCAGGACCCCCCTCTTTTTTTAGCGTCCAATAATAATATCCAGCCGTAAGCTTTTCAAAGGCTCGCCATTGAGCTAAAGACCATTGCTTACGAGCCTCAAGCTTGCCATTGCAGCCTTGAAATGACCCAGGGTTCAGAGCGCCGCTCCATTCACCAATAATGATGGAGTTTTTGGCGTTATTCGCCATATGCTCGAGCCAAACTGCTGTTTTGCCGTGATGCTCAACGTCCAAATGATTCGCATGAGCTGCTGCTGTTGTCTTATGATCATTCGGTGTAAAGCAGCGGTATAAGTGGTGATCCACAACAAGTGGATTATCACAGCTAGTATGCTTTCCCACGTAATGTGTGTAGTGATTAGTATCCCAGGCATCGCCGACATAGAGGGGCATGCTGGCAGCATCGGGCTTTGAAGAGCATCGAATACTTTTGATCGCTTCTGCATAGAAACTCTCGAGTGCGTTGTGATTTTGTGGCTCGTTCATAAGCTCAAGTCCAATTACATTTTCAAAGCAAGAAATAGCCTCAGCCAGAGCAACGAGAATTTTGATTGTCACCTTTCTGTTAGATGAGGCATGCGATCCGTGCCAGAACCCGGCGTTTCCATCACTTTTGCCGCAGTGGCTATCACCATTTTGACCGCCAGGAACACCATGCACATCAATGAGTACACCGATATTGAGAGATCTAGCTTTCTCGATTGCTTGAACAATGCGTTTCCACGCGCCTTCATATACAAAGTCATATGGACCATACTCAGTACCTTGAAGCATTTTTTTGTGCTTCGGGTTTCCTGCAAGAAAATGCGGATATAAGATAGGGATGCGGACAGAATTGATGCCATGAGCCTTCATCCATGACCAATCTCCGTCATTGATGAAGTTGTCCCAATGATCTTCAAGCAGTGCTTTGGCATCGTCAGGCTTCATGCCTTTCACAAGATCAATATCACAGCTACGAGGATCCTTAGCATTTTTAAATAAGCTTCCCGTGAGCCAGCTCTCGAGAGCGAACCAGGATCCAAGGTTTACACCGCGTTGCTTGCGAAATAGATACTTGACACGGTTATCAACGGGATGATCCCACGGAACGACTTTCACATGAGCTTGATCATTGCCACCTTGATGAAGCATTTCATTGAATTTCCGAAAAATCTGTCATTAATACTAACTTGGAGTGCATACCTTGGCCATAGTGCACGGTTGATATTTCAACGCGAGCCCAACACACCTGCGATAATTAGCATGGCCCGTGCTGCTTACGTTGTCAGTTTGCATATTAATCTAGCCGATGGACTCACTACCTTAGTAACTCATGGCTCCGAAGTTGCGCATATCTGCTGGACCAAGCAAAGAAAACTTAAGTTTGGTGGCCGTGAATCATGATGAGCTGCCTATTGTTATTGATTCAGAGGATTTTCAGGGTCGCATTGCTGTTCGAGTAAAGGATTTTCATGGTGAGCTGCCAGATGGAGTGGAATCCCTGAAGCAACCCGCATATTTTTCGGAGCCCTATGGCTCAAAATTTTCTTATAGCATTCAAATTCAGGGAAGATTTTTGAATGAGGTGACTGCAGATGATATACTGTTCGGAAATGACTTTGATGCGCCTATTCGTGTACGTACACAATCCTTACATGAAGGATTCACTACCACCAGGAATGAGCTTGTTTTTACGTTTTCTGACCTACATCGATCCTAACAGTATGTAAATAAGCTAACAAAAAGTGACGCACGATTTATATGCCGATCAACCATGGGCGTTTTCTAACTTTCTCGCTACGATGCATAAAGTCAAGGTAATTCGTGCCATGCCTGACACATTTTCCGCATGCAAGTCTGCGGAAGAGTGTTTCGGAGCTGATTCATGGCCAGATTTTCCTTTCTTGTCTGAGGAAGAAAAGTTCTGTTCTGAGGATATAACGCCTTTATTTTTTCAAAACGACGTACAACATTCTACTCCAACGCTGAGTTCTGGATTCGAGGACAATGAAGATACTATTCGACGCCTTTGTAATGATCCGGGTGCTTCTAAAAACCGCGTGTCTTGGCTAAGCTCAAAAGACAACAGGAAGAAGCTCAAAATCACTCCAAATGATGTAATCACTGCCGATTTTGCAAACGGACTCGTACGTACATTGACACATTGACATAAGATTGACTTCAATACGTATGTTGCATTAACCTCACATGTCTCAGTTTAGAAGCCATTTTACCGTTTGGCGGATTTCGTCTAAGCTGTACGTCCATTCTTTTGCTTATCTCAGTGCAACGATACTGGAATGGTCAGCCAGTGCGATACACATGTAAGCATGCGAGAACAAACAAGGTATTTTTCGTGGTACAGTACGTGTATACGCAACGCATTGAAATTTACATTCAGATTTGAGATTGTAGAAACAGACTTAGCTGATAGATCAAGTTGAAAGTTCCGCTTCGTAGAAGCAGATGCCTTGACAATCGAGCCATGTTCGCAGTTCCGCTCTATTTCGCGTGGCTGATCCTGATGTTAATACTTTCGAGCGATGCGCGACACCCAGCATTTCATCTAAACTGATGGGCTCTAGCATCAAAATTCGCTTAAAAAGCTGCTCATCCGCAAAAATAGCATCACACATCGGTTGATCCATAAAATTAGGTCGAGGGCCGTATGTGCCGGCGTGATCGTTTGTCGGCAGTTCACTTTCAGATATATTTGAGCAGCTCGATGCTGACCTAGATCTTGATGTCGAAACAGTGTCGTTATCACTAAGGCTCAAGCTTTTAAAAGCATTACTCAATCTCCCTTTTTCAACAGGAGGACTCGTGCTTTTGCTCTCAACCACCTCAAAGCTTGTTGAATGCTCGTCTATTTCTGAATCAGAGATGACAATGACATTTGGATCGATTTTGGCTGCCTTGTTCTCGTTCATGCTTTCTTTTTCATAATATTCACGAAGTAGTTCGATTAGTCCTTGTTTGGTACGCGAAGTGACCAGGCCCAAACGTTTGCACTCCTGCTTGAGTTGCAGTACTTTCCAAGATTTGAAGTCAGGAATAGGCATCCCTGATTGAATTCTTGATCGAATAATAAAGCTAGAATGAAAAAATCCAAGACTACAGACCCTGTGCTTCGTATACGGTATGCTTTGCCAACCCACTTTTCGCACGAGCATGAACCATTGGAATAAGTGGAGGGGAACGAGAGACGAAAACTTCGTTTTCAACACGATACTAACAAGGCGATGGGAAAGACTCAATATGGGAGGAGGTTGCATTCTCTGTGCTTCCATACACATCTATACAATCTACGTTAAATGTACGGTCAAATAACTCATCGAAAGCTCACGGTTGCGGGCTATCGTCCAGAGTCAAATGGCCGCGCGGACTTGTTCAGTAAACAAGCACGAGGGATGGCGATCCCTCTGGTGTCGCGTAATCTTGTCGCCTTTTGAATACCCACCGGCAATTATTATCGCATCCAGAGTGTATGCGCAAGACATGAGCACTCAGACACTCTGCACGGCGAGCAACACGTAATAGACGACGTTGCCGCACGAGAGAAGAACAAAAATGGGCACGTTCTCAATTTTTGGTAGGGTGAAAACACGTGATCAGTCATTGTTGAGAAGGAGCGTGTCGCCTAACGTGCACGTCCTCCATATGGATAGGGCGCATGAGGCTGCACGATGGACCTTCGCTTAAAGCCTTCATACACAGAGCCAAGGTATTGGCACTCTATCGAAACTTTTTGAGATCGACGAGATGTAAGTGTAACTTGCTTATGTATTTTAGCGACGCCCACGCTAGAAGCACGTCATGAGACAATCGCATGGTTCCGTTATGAAATCGAGCGAGCACGACTCGAAACAGATGCCGTACGTGAATATCCTACTAACTTTAGGGGCGAATTCAAGCTTATATGATGAATGGACGCATGGTGCTTAATCAACTGGAAGGTATGTCCATGCTAAATGCGTCAGATTCATCATTTCCTCAACTTCGCGGCAAACGTAACCTGCTATAACGTCTAGAATACAAGGTGCAACTCACCCATTATAAGTCTCATGAGTTGTAAAAGTGATTCCAATGAAAAAACCAATTGCGACAGAACCGAATGCTCCGTCAGAAGATACATCAAGCCACCCATAGTTTTTGCTGGTGCTTGACCCAAGTCATTTACATCATCCGTTGAATCCAGCAGCTCAGCTTGTGCAAATGGCTCAATCATTGGGCCATCGTAAAAAGACTTGTGTTTCGCATTATCTTTTGCATCATGGCACAAAAGCTCATGATATTCTAATGCAGTCGCTGTAACAAGGTCTTCAAGGGCACGCCTGGTAGATGGCAGCGATTGAGGAAGTTTCGAACGTGTGACCATTACTTGCCCAGCAAGCCACAGATCAAGAATAACAGAGGAAATAAATTCTTGACGTAATGGTAAATCTCCAAACAAAGCATCTTGTCGATCTCCTAAAAACTCTTGCTCACGAAATGATCGCAATGTCACGAATAGTACAAATATCATCTCCAAATGCTCATATATACGCCGCACAATCAAAACCGGCTTAGGAACAAGACTAAATTCACTCGTCATGATGTTCAAGAGAGTATCACACTGGGCAAGTTGGAGCCGGACACTTTTTTCAAAATTTCGGAATCCTGACTTCAGTTCCGGTGATGTTTTGAAGCCAGCATAAAACCTTTGACGGGCCAAACTTAAATACATATTTTGCAGTAGAGTACAAGTCTTTGATAACTTGTGCATCAATTGTATTCTGGCATGATATGGCCAAAATATTAAATTCACCAAGAGGGCTGCTGCAACTCCCAAAAGGATCATGTAGCCACGGACTACAGCCACATGGACTGCACTGCTTCCCGGGTTCAAGAACGTTACCATGACCACTAGTGGCGTAGTAAAGCCAATGACTCCTCCAAGAGTTGCATTGATGTTCAATCTTATGAAAGCGGAAGGTATGTCAAACACAGGTACCATTACACAGAGCGCCCAGACATTTCCTCGAGATATTTCATAAATGATCAAGCCAAGCACGGCACCGAAAACTGTACCAACAATGCGGTATACCAAGACCCGAATAGTATTTCCAGTAGATGTTTCAAGTACCCATATATAAGAAATGAGCATCCATTGTCCTTTTTCCCTTTTCCAAAAGTCATTTGGACTGTTTTGAAGGAATGGAATGATACAAAAAAGTGTTACGCCTGCAGCTAATTTGAGTCCGAATCTTATATGATGGGATTGCTTGACTGATCGTAGAAAAGATGAAACATGTACACGTAAATTGATGGCAGATGGTGAGTGCGTGAAAGAAGTGAGAGCATCGTTGATTCTTTCGAAAAACGAGCCTCTAGTTTTCTTGCGACGATGACTATGTCGGGAAGCTTTAGCCATGTTGCGCGCATAATTGTAATATTGTGTATGTTGATCATCTTCGTCAAAAACAATCGAATAAGGGTCAAACTGCCCAGGTTCTTTACTTATATCTGGCTTGGTTGGCTTAGGTTGTATAAATGTGGACAATGTTTCAGATAGTGTAGTAGAACCAAATGAGCCAATTCCGCTGCTGGTCTGGAACCATCGCCAAATGTTCAAGCTAGGCATAAAAATTCGTTTATGCCTATGCTTAAGAATATGATCCAGCATTGGAATAGAAACATGAATCGTCTGCTTCGCTTGATTTGCAAGGTGGTAGAGTGATTGATAAAAGTGAGACATGATATACATATCAGGACAGAATAGACTTGGCTTGCGAAACAATTCAGATATATCTGTGCCCGTCTCTTTTGGACGAGTCTGAGCAGTTCCATCTTGAGAGGAATGCATCGAGGCAACTGGTGAGCAAACTTGTGCGTTTTGGCTTTCCTTGAATCCACGTTCACGTAACAAAAGTTGGAGTTGCACGAAACAGCTATTCATGGCTTTTTCAACCTTGCTCTCCGCGTTAGTCAAGATGGTATATGGATTTTCGAATTTTTCTCCATCACCAAAACGGTAGTGATGGATTGCTTGACAAAAAGTGGCGGACACCTTGTGGGTATATGTTGATGGTACAGGATGCATGGAATATTCTGAGAGTACCTGTATTAGGGCAATGATATCCAGGACAGAGTTTCTAAGCTCCGTCAGCGAGCTCGTTAGGTGATCCATAGAAATTCTTTGAATAATATTGGTAGTAGCAGGGTTTGTATATGACATGCGCAGCGGCCGAACGGAGACTTCAGACACCGAGGCAGCTTCACCGCCCTCAGCTGCTCGGGCCTCTTCAAATATGGGGTCCGTGAGATCCATACTTGGCATACACATACCCCAACCACTGCTTAGCCAAATAGAAGCATCAGTCACAAACGTCATGAAATGCTTCGTGGATGATGCAGGCAGAAGACACCAAATAACCTCATACTGTGATGCCGTGAATGCATTGCTTGTCATTTGGACCTGTCCTTTGAGTGTTTTCATCAGATTAATAGCTTCCGGTGACTGCTCAAATGAAGGGGCATTATCAGGGTCATCAGAATTAAGGTCCTGGTAGTGATACCACTTTTGCAATTGCTTCTCATAATCCTTCATGGCAGTCTCGATCAAAACTGACAAGGTCTTTAGAGTAGAGACCAAAGAGATAAAATACTGTCCGTTTGATGTGCGCGGGACAAGTGAGTTTGCCGCAATCCCGAGAATAGCGCATACAAAGAAGGGATAAAATATGTCCGTGAAGTTGCGCGATGTAATCTCTGATTTGGAGCCGGTCATGACCCAGACCTGTGTGAACATGACAGCACGCAATGGAATACGCAAACGTGGAATGCGACTCCAAATAGCTCCTGCAATGAAAAACGATGTAAAGATATACGCCGCGCCCAATCCACGTGTTTTGAGGGACGTGTAAATGGGGTCAGGACTATCAATCCATACCTGGGCGCAAGTAATGACGAAGCCTACGCCCAGCCAGAGCGAGGATAAGAACAGAGAAATGACTGTAATTTCAATATGTGCAACGAACGTATTTTCTCCTGGATAAAACGCCAATTGTCGGAGGACATAGCAGAAAAATGAATGTGAACCTATCCACTGTTGCACAGGCCGGGCGAAGACGAACGGAAGAAGAGCAATAGAAAGCGCAATAGGTGGGATGAGTCTAATCGTATGCGCGGGAATATTCCATTTCTTTATTCTTGTCCAACTCCGCTGCAGTGCACGAGGTATCCAACCTGCACCGCTGGTATGACTAGATGTCATATGCCCGGAGAGTGGAGGAAAAGTGACAAGGTGTAGTAATAATAGAGTCTATTCGTGCAGACCTTTTTTTCTCGCCGCTGTGCCTTGAACTACTACGAAGAAAACATCGTATCAGACATTAAGGCGTCCTGCATGGCAGGGCGCATGCCAGCAAATCTGGATTCATTGCCCTTTGAAGTACGTTCAAAAACTCACACCAAGCTTTTATGGCGCGTCTTATTGTACTCACGGAGTGCTAGCTTGACACACGTATGTAAAACGTTGTGGCATGCATGCGCACTAGCGCCTCGTTCAGTCAAGGCAGAATATCTTTTTTGTTGCTGGCTTGATTCTTACAATTTGCGGTTTCAGCTCAAAGCCTCTTCGTCTATGTATGCTCCAGCGATGCAGCGAAAGTTTATTCCGACCACATATCCTTCATTCGGCGCTTCGAACACGCTTCGTCGAACTGCAACTTGTGACATTTTGACCTTTGTTTCTCGTTTTGGTATTTGCACATCAGAGATATTCGCACTGGTTGAACGCATTGTTATTCATGCGACTCTCTGTGGCAACATTTGCCAACTGCATGGCATTTTCACCCATTGTCCTGATGGAACCCAGCAGATGAAACCTATACGTATTGCGTGTCACTTTGTTCCAGAAAGATTATTTCGGAAAATGGTTATTGCCAAAATGCCGCTTTATCTTCATGATGCTCATGTATCAGAACAGAGAATTGTGAGATCAATTGTACGGCATATTTGCGACTTGACACCCGTCTATATACAAGAAAATGACATACGACTCCCGCCTTGGAAACATCTGGAAATGATTTCTCGTATGATTTTGTTGCATCAGGCATCTCCTAACTCATCTCAAGGATATCCTCTCGCCATGGCTGTGCATTTGGGCTCTACGCCCCTTGTCTGCTTGCTTCTTGCAACAGGAGCTGACCCTTCTTTGAAAAAAGGCATTGCAATGCATATAGCGTGTAAGAAACGCTCCCTATCCATGCTTCGGTTATTGGTGGAGCAGGATGATACCTCTGAACTCCAATGGCGTACGAGATTGCGAGCCATTGTAGATGACTTGATTGCACTGACCCTTCTTCGCACAACAGGGAAAATACCCCCTCAATTTAAGCGAGCGCTGCCAATGAAAGGCGCTACTCCCTCTAAGCGATCTCGACTATCGGATCGGTGTCAGGTTGACACTTGTATGCTTAGCACAGCCGTGCAAGTCGGTGCTTGGGATATCGTTTCATATCTCATGCAATCAAAGGGTGTGATACCCGACGTGAACACTTTGCGCAAAATAGACGAAGTTGGTATAGCGTGATACATACACCCAAGGCTTAATTTTTATTACTGTTCCCCGGCTACAAATTTGCGCAACTCCCTCTTTAATACCTTTCCAGACGCCGTTCGTGGAAGGCTCTCCATCCAGCAGACACCTCGAAGCTTTTTATAGCCAGAGACACGCTCGTTGACGTAGTCAAGAACCTCACTGTCACGAGCATTGCCCGCAGTGTGCGACGAATCCGGTCTTGCTACAATACAGGCCCAGGGTAATTCATTGTTCGACACATCATCCTTGATCACCTTGGCCACCACAGCCGATTCTAGCACAAAGGGCAGTGTGTTGATTACTTTCTCAATCTCTGAGGCAGCGACCTGGTACCCATTATATTTAATAATGTCTTTTACTCGGTCATGCAGTGTGATATAGCCATTCTCATCAATTGAAGCGATGTCACCCGATCTGAGAAACCTGTCTTTATCATTAGCGTGAGGAATAAAGGTTTTTGCATTAGCCTCATCATTCTTCAAGTATCCAAGCATGACCTGTGGTCCACGAATCCAAATTTCGCCTATCTCATTCGGCCCAAGAAGCTTATTCGTGTTCATATCAATAATTTGAGCTTCTGTGTTGGAAACAAGTCGTCCCACGTTGAGTTTGTTTAGACTCAAGTCATTTTGTGTTTGAAGTGAGACAATGGGTGATGTTTCTGTCATACCATATCCGTCTGTAATACTAATTCCATAGCGCTTATTCACCATTTGACACAGTTCCTTCGATAAGTACGCAGCACCTGAGGCAAAAGACTTTATTGTTGAAAGGTCATATTTATCGGCGAGAGGCGAGCGGACTAAAGCAATGAGAATTGGCGGCACGACAAAAGTGAAAGTGACTTTGAAGTCTTGCACGGCGCGGAAAAAGCTTTCAGGAGTGAATTTAGCTTCAATGACGCCAGGCGTGATCGTGTGCAGGTTGATAAGCGCTGTAATCATCCCGTAACAATGAAATTGTGGCAGCAGAGAGTAATGTACTTCGTTTTCACCATCGTGGACAGGGGCGTCAGGCTGATTGTACCATTCACTAGGATCATACACAGGCTTGTTCACACGTCCCCCCAAAGTGACTGTCATCTGAATGGTGTTGGTGACCATGTTTGAGTGCGAAAGGCGCACTGCCTTTGGCAAACCAGAAGTACCGGAGCTAAAACAATAAAAGGCTTCATCTGTTGTTGGATTGATTCGCACAGTTTCAAGAGACATGTCGCCTGAAGCACGCAGCTTTTTCCCAGGGTCGATGAGATGAGTATACATGCTTCGTTCGTGCTCTTCATCGAATACGTATACATCAACGTTTCCTGCACCAGTTTGACTAAATTTTGCAGCTGCATTCTTGGCACCCTCGTAGGTATGAACAGAGGCAAGTATTGCCCGAGGACGTGTTAGCTCAAAGGCGTGATTTAGCTCTTCTGGTTTGTACATAGGACTCAGCAGAGATGGAACGCCACCCGCCAGCATTACACCAAGCGCAGCCACTAAGTAATCGTGCTGGTTTTCGCTGTAGAAAGCCATGACTTCGCCCTTTTTCCAAGGCCTGTTGACAACATCTTCAGACATTAAAGCAGTACCAAAGCCATAAGCGCTTTCTCGCACCTGCGCCAAGCTAAGTGCTGATGCTCTTTTGCGGTTTGTATTCACAGAGGGAATCAGAATTTTCTTATTGTCATTCTCATCAGATGTAAACCGAAGAACAAAAGATGGAACGGTCTCATGTAAAGGTAATTCCAATGGCCTGTACACCGACTTGAATATCATAGTCATGTGCGGGACGTTTCGATTAATATTCAGAATTTAGACTGCATAAATAAATGCACCAAGGAGCTTTATTATTATTTACAGCCAGAGCAGCAATGTGGAAATCACGTTTGAAAAATGCGCTGGCAACGCATGCTAATGACTGGAGTATAGGTACGTGTGACATTCCTAAGTAAGGCATGTATGCACTTGCAACGATGCACAAACATAAGATGCAGTCAGAGCTTGAACCCCGCGTACGTTACGTCATACATCGAGGTTTTGTGAATGAGACAAATGATCCCGAGAGCGAGTGCCTCATTTTCACTACCGACGTACGATCGGGTAAAGCGTCAGATATTGCAATGCGTCCATCTGCACCTGTTGAAATTGCATGGTACATTTCTCAAGAGCGCATCCAAGTACGTATGCTACATGTTGACATCAAAGTTTCGCATTCGTGGCTCGGCCCATGTGTTGTCTGCTCCAACGCACGAATGGCGACTTGGCTTCCCGGCTGCACAACTAGAGCAGCGTGGCACTCGCCTCGACTGGGACCAAGAGCGTGAAAGAATCTGGCGCACGTTGAGTCCAAAGATGCGGGGCAGCTTTTTCGGGCCGCCGCCAGGCAAGCCATTGACATCGTCGGAAATACAACCTCCCGTGGAATCTGTTGAGAATATTCCAGAGTCGTACGTATACTCCTTGTTCACCGGTCAAGATTCGCGTTGGTGATTATTGAGCCTCATCATGTGGACATGCTAGATTTGAAGAGTGCACAACGCACATTGTATGAGCGACACACATCAGGCGTATGGGCAAGTCAGCTAGTTGCACCCTAACTTGTTATGCATCTTCCAGGTTTCGGTCCAAGTAGTCTCGAATTTTTGCTGATATAGTCGCACGCACAGTCCGCGGAAAGGTGTCTTGGCGTCAGTAGCACGTAACACATACCATGAGCGTAGCCTCCTAATTTATCGACCAAAGCTCCAACTTGAATCGAATTTTGCGCGCGTGCTTCTTCTGTTTGCGTTAGAAATAAATGACCATGAAAGGAATCAACCTACTTTCAGCCTGTTCCCGTAGTTGTGTTTCCCAGCCGCTCTCTTCAAGCATTCGACGCATTTGAGACAATGTTGAAGACCATTCACCGGTAGATATCATTCGTTGATGAAGCAAATTGAGAAGTTCTTCACAGCTTTCGCCACCTTCGTCGGACATTGGCTTGGGCTGATAGAGTTTTGGTGGTAGGCGCGTAATTCTTTCTCCACACAATTTAACATCCTATTTGCATTGTTGTAATCGCTGCCAAAGTCGCTTGGCAATCGCACTACGTACGTCCTGTTTTAGGAGGTATGAAACTTCCATTAAGAGATGCAAGAGCAGCACGTGTAAAATCACCTGTCTCTGTAGCAGATGAGTATGCCAGTCGAAGATAATGTGTACTTTTCTGCAATGTCTCGTAGATTTGTTGTTGGCTTAATAAATTCGATGGTTGAGAACGAAATTCTGCGAAGAGAGAAGACAAGTTGTAAGAGGTATCCGGCCCTTCGTATCGCAATACATCGTCGACTAGTAAATTAAATGCAGACCAGATGTTTCTCTGATCAGCTGGTATAGGGTTCCACTTAATGACACCGTCAATAGTCATGCTGCTAGAGAAAGAAGGTAAAAGAGAATTACCTGTTGCATCGCCTTGAATGACGCCATTATCCTGAAGAATTCCGTCAAATCCCCATCTTGCCACACCGTTAATATACATGCCAAACAGAATGGCACAACAAAGAAGGGATATGCGAGTCGGAAAAGCACATCCAGGTAAGAGAATCAGAGCAATCACATAATGGTGCAGTCGGAGTCCTTCGCCAGGCACCGCTGCACAGAGTGCTAGAACGATACCGAACACAACATACAAAGCCAAATACTTTGGAAGGAGTCCGACGCTGCGCACAACACGAACTTGATTTATAGCGAGGACCACAACCACAATAACAATAATAACGATCGATGTTACAGCTCCAGGTTGTTGAGAAATATCGTGGTATGTAAGACGCTGTAGGGGGACGTTTGCGAACACCACATCAAGAAGCACGCCGATCCACCACAAACCAAGCCAAGCTATACCAAATTCGAGAGGGACGTGCTCAAATGCGTACCAGACGTGCTGGAGTACAACGTGCCAGATAACAAAGCACACAAAGAGATGCGGTCCAAAGTCACCCACTGCGTCACCAATTGGTGGTGGCACATCACGAAGTTCAGAAACAAGATTGACATGCCAGAAACCCACACAAGAAAATACCCAAAATAGAAAAATGGGCATAGGTCTGAGGACAAATGTTATAAAAGCAAGAAACACAACATTCAAAGTATACATGCGCCAGCGATCGTCAGTACAGTGCGATGTATTCATTGGCTTTTCGAATTTGAATGAAGAGGGAAATACACCATGAAATGGAAAAGAAGCAATGTTATTTTGCTGTTGACCTTCAAAGTTTGTATATGCCCCCATCATCCGCGCTATGCCACATCCTCCTTTCGGCCCAATGACGCCTGCATGCAACGCAGAGGCGCAAATAAAAGAATCAGCTCGATACGGCGTCGAGTTACCACCACCCACCACTAATGGCACATAATTATAGGAATCTGAGCCAATAGTGCGAGGATTCAGCAATGTAGTTGTTTCGCAGCCACTGGGGCAGCGAAAGACCAAGCTAGTATTAGAAAAAGGCTTGCAATCGTTCCCATTTAAACCACAAAGAGCGTTTCGACCCCATTTCGTGGATGTGCATGCAAGCGATTCTGGTGTTTCCCATCCATTCTCGGTTAATACAGTGGAAGAAAACCACGTGTTGTGCACCAACGAGGCGAAAGCAAAGAGCCATGCTACGCACACCGAGCAAAGAACAAGCCAATGCAGCCAATTACACCGCAGGTCATGCTCTATCTTATACCACCAGCGTTCGCCAATCGTCGATTGACCTGGAAATGGTGATACTGGTTCCATTTCAATGTCCTCCATGTTGGATGGTACGGAATTCACCTCCCACTGTGGCGGCACCTTCCATGCAAGCGGTTTGGTCCATTGCATCCATGCATTCTCAAGTCTTTTCCATGGCCACCAAGGATAATGTCGAATGGTGTGCTGCACAGGCACACGAGGTCCTTGCAGCCAATTCCAAACTCTCAACCAACGCTGGTGTGCACGTCTCAGAGATGTGGTACGCATCAGATCAGAAAAGCGCGATGTATGAAGTATTGGAAGCGACTCAGGAGTTTTTGAAACAAAGGAACGAGGCTGGATTAACCAAAGAGCTGAGTGATTCAAGGGTGTGCCGGTCATAGGACCGGCTTTTTCCAGGAGCTCATGTACACCATGAGAATGTGCCAATAGAGTAGTAATACGCTTAGACAGACCCTCTTGTATAGAATCAAGAGTGTGAGGTGAGGATCCCAGAGATTTTGGACGGGAGTAGCCATGACATTCAGCCAGTGCATCTAGGAGCTGATGCACGTAAGGAACGTCCTCCCAGCCACTGTGTACTTTACAATTCTCATCCAACACCCTTACCGCATTCGGGAAAAGCCAGTCCCAAGGATCGCCCATGCGGAGTGCATGACGGGAACCCAAAAGCCAAGAAGCGCGAGCATACTCACTTTCAGAAGCAGTTTGCTCGACAATAGAGAGAAACTTTTCAATGGCTTTCCTCGTTGCAACAAGCTGGACTGGTTGATGAAATGTCTTCATCAGCAGACCTGATAAAGGACTTTGTCTCTCATGATTTTGTTGCATGACCAGGGCACGATTCCCATGATCATGCACATGTAGGTGACTCTCATGCGTCAAATCACTGCAAAGAGCGACCATTGCACTAACGTCCAAGTTAAGAAATAGAGTTGGCGGGGCCTGCCACGCAGGCGGCGGACGGGGTATCTTGGCGTCTAGACGCATGCGCTCATGCGCACCAAATGTGACCTGCAATCCCAAGCTTTGGACATACTCCGAAATTTTATACAGACGCCATTTCATACGAGCCAGTTCGGATCCTGACCAATACGAGTCCATATCGATCGTCGCACTTGTGTCGCCTGAATTTAGACGAGTAAGTACGATCTCAATGGTTTCGCCGTTCCTAGCAGCCATGCGAAGTTCATGGGCTGTATAGACGATAGAGTTTTGCAAAATAGCTTCGTCTTCCCTTGGTGGCGAGGTCATGGACACTGTGCTGTCATATTCACGAAATTCTCGCAAGAGTGCATCTGAGCGTAAAGGCATGATACGAATCCAATGCCTACCGTTACGAGCGGCAATATGAACCATGGCAGCCGCGTCCTTCACGGAACGCTTTTTTGCTGTTTGAAGCGCGGCTACAGGGCCCGTATGAGCTAAAGCATATAGCACTTCATTCCAGAACGTTTCCAGATACGGCGCATTCGTCGATGAGTCTGGTGAGCAACGAAGAAAATTAAGCTCCGAGTTCACAGTATGTCGGAAAGATGCAAGACCGCAAAGTGGCGGTGCCTTATACACCGTATGCGACTCGTACAAAACGGGTATACGCGTGCGATTGATCGCCGCTTCCACAGGTACAAATGAATCATTTAGCCACGTTAATTCAGGCCCTGAGCACCAAGAAGGTGAAGCTGCATTCCATGAGACATATGCTTCACCGACTTCATCGATAGATGCTAGTACGTCGCAAAGTCTTTGCGCCGCAACGCTCCCTCTATCCATGGGTGCAGAGAGCCTCTGACGCTCGTCGATGAAAAGGATCAAGCTACATACATGTGGAGAATTGGGCGCATTGACCCAAGCTTAGAGATAAGTCTTGATCTTGTCTTTGGCCGCGGCCTTGAGGGCCGAGTTGCGGGTTTGCTTGAAGAAGTCTTTCGCGCCACGCTCTAGATTCGTCATGCTCTCGTCTAGGTCGGATAATATTTCGTCTCGTTTATGCAGCAACTGCATATTGAGTTGAGCTTGTGCGCGAGCACTACTCGAGGCAAAGTTAAGGAACTGGCGCTGATAGCTACCAAGCCACGAGCCTGATGCCGAAGTCTGTGTCGAATTTGTGGGCGCATCCTTCGCGCCAGCTCCTTGCTCAGTGATCGATGAAGCGATGGGTGTGTTTTCATTGTCTTTGGAAAGTGTCATGCGTGGTGGAAGCGGCGGAAGCTTGGCTCGTCGCTTCCCACAAATAATGGTGTCGATTTGAGCACCAGCCGACAAGGACTGGCCAGCTGATGAGCCCAGCCAGCTTGCAACACTAGCGATATAGCCAGATGCACCTGCGCCTGGTGGGAGTGGAAGGGATCGCGGCGTGTACAAAAACATGCTCGGCATTTCGCCGTGCGGTAACGAACCGAACACAGTCCATAGACGCAGCTGCTGTCCGCTCGTAATCTCGATAAAATCGCCTTGGCGCTCCAAACTAATTCGAGGTGTGGCTGCCACAACTTCTTGATCTGGCGGGACATGGCGCTGTACACGATGAACCGTGTCGAGTCGCGGGAGCGAAAGAATAAAGACACTGTTCGAGGCGATCACAGCGAGCATTCGCGCATTCTGGCGCTCAATGATGCAGGCACTGAGAGCTGGATCAGGCCAGTCAGCCTGCGCAAAACGCTGTCCAGTGACTTGGTCGTAAAGCCGTGCCTCGTGAGGATACACTGCCAGCAACAAGTAAAAGTCATGGGTATTGTTGGTTACTCCTTCTCGAGCTTGGTCGAGTTCTGCGCGTTGCATATTGTGTTCTGTGGCGGATGCCACAGCACCAGACGACCCGACGACGTCCACGTAGACTGGTCGTCCCGACATTCCTAGAGACATCGCGTCAGATCGGAATCCCATCCAGCTTTCTAGACTGCCACGCTCAAACGACCATACAGTGACAAAGCCGTTTGCACGCCCCACAAGGAGTCGGAGAGCAAGGATCGAGTCCGATACGGTGCGGCAAACGCTAAATCGTTGCCACACAATCTCTGAGCTGCTTTCGTGTTCGATGATTTTGGCCTCGCGTGAACCGAGCTGCCTGGAAAAGAAATCAGCATTGCCCGAGCCAGCACGGACGACAATGTCGTGCGACCGACAGTCAGCCACTACAAGCATCCCCCCATATGCACAGGCGTACAGTCCGACATCAGATAGGGCACTGCAAGTAGGACTTCCGGGAAGAAGGCTCATCAGTGTATTAGGCTGAAAGCCGCTGCTTTCATGGTTGGCCAAAGGCTCCAGCGACGTAAATTCGGTTACATGATCCGCGGGACTGTCGTCCATACGCATTTGATGCATCGCATCAACAAGCGGTGACGTAGTCGTATTGATCACGGTACCCGAACCGAGAGCGTAATGCAATGCATGTCCCGTAGTAAGCGACACAACACACTCGAGTGAGTCCCATGCCACTTGAACATGATCGATCTGAATCTGCATCGGAAAGCGCTGAAGTGTGTCTAGAGCTGGCATACCGAACATACTTGGGTGAAGCACATGGTCTCGAACGTGCAAGGTCAAGTGCGACAGCTGCGTAGGAAATGGATCCACGAGTACGACGCCACGACGAGAGTCTTCTTCACCCAACAGCAGCAGATGAGGGCTTACATCGTGCAGGCGCACGCGGCCATCAAGATGCCATGTAATAAGGATGCGAGGCTGGCCTTTTTGAGCCAAAGCTTGGGCATGCATCAGCTTGGCGTTTTGGACCTGTGGTTTAGCTACGCCACCCATAGGCTGGTCGTATTTGATGGTACCAAGGGGATGATTCGGCGCCTGCTGTACAAGACGGCGATACTGCATCACGGGCACCGTGGCCATGTGGCAGCCCAGGATGGTGCCGCGTCCCGAGAATGCGAGTGGGAGCGGAAGAGACAGCCGCTCGTATGAGTGCGGCCCTTGCAATGGTGGGAAAGAGAATACATCCATTCCACGACGCGTACTCTGAACAGCTAGCGATGGCAGCGATGCATCCTGGCCCACCAGTACGAGAATAGCGTATGGATCATGCGTGCCACCAAAGTGTGGACTCAGGCGTGGAAGCAGGCAAAAGTCCTCCACGATGCTTGCTGTGCGATACGCACCGACGTACGTGGGCTGCAGCGAGTCTCGGAGTGCCGTGCGCGCTCGAGCGGATGCATCGGATGCGCTGGCCGAAAAAAAGCTGGCGGCGGGTGTTGGGGGGAAATGAAACGTATGCAGACTCGTGGCTGGCTGATCAACAGGGGTGCCACCCATGACGGTCAGCACGGTGCCATTTTGAGCCGATCCGTGGTTCGCGCTCGTATTCGCCTGAGCCGTTCCAGAGCCAGCCCATGAGCCCGCCGCCTGAGCGCCGTATTCATACCATCCTTGCTCAGGGAAGCTCGACCACGTCAACTTGAAGATAGGCTCCCGTGGACCAGCGGATGTCTTGGGAAGCTGCTCGGGTAGCACGGGTCTGTCGATATCAATATCGTCCAGTGTGCGGACCATGAGCGGCTTGTCTTCCTCGGCTATGTGCCAGAACGAAAGCGCACCATTCTCATGTCCCATCACAAACATGGTACCGCATGGACTCCAAGATATAGCGGTGGCAGGACACAGGCGCTCACTCCAGACTTCCTCAAGCGGTGCGCTAGGCACGGGACCGGGGGCACCAGGGAGTAAGCGGAGTTGGAACACATGGATCGCTATGCTTTGGCGGATAGAGTAGATCACTGCACCGCCTTCATAGCATAACAGCAGAATGCCTGGATCGCGAGGGTGCGTTTGGATATCGATAATCAGGGGCGTATGCAAGCGGCTCGGTGCGTTTGGCACCTGCGACCGACGTAGAATTTCCTCTTCATTCCACCAAAGGTTCGGAATACGGTACTGTGTACCGCAAAATCGTTCTAAATCATAAGCTTCCACGGACCCGTCCGTCAATCCAAGAAACAACATGCTGTGAATCGACGTCACTTCAGCACACAGCACAACGTTGCGAGCCGAGTGAATACCGATACGCATAGGTGCATCAGAATTCGTCATTTGTGTCTGACCGGGCGCTGCCCTGCGCGCGCCATGCATCGCAGCAGCATGCGGATCACGGCGAGAGAGGTCGTACACATTCAGATTATCTTTCTCATCAATACAAATCATCAGATAGGTGTCAGATTTGAACAGAATGTGTTTCACTCGCAAGGCAGGACGGAGCGTGAGAGCCATACGCACACATGGCGAGCCGAACAAATGGACAGTGCCAGCTGATGTGCCCACAGCCAAATACCCCATGCCCGGCTCGTATGCCATGGCTGAGATCTCTCCAGGCAGGGTTAGTTGATCAAGAAATCCTTCAGCATATTTGTTTACATCGCGAAAGTCACCTGTCCAGTCTCCTAGACGCGAGTTCAGCGGCGGTAACCGATCATGCCCTGCCGCTTTGGATCGGCCCACAGCTGACTTGAGCCACGACATGGTTGGTCGTCTTGGAACACACCTGCTTCCCCATTCCTCCACATGACGGCCTGGGCCACGCTCAGCGCACAGCCCTTGTACGGTCGAATGGGCGAATCATCTAGCACCGTTTCATCTATCACAACGTCGTAGAACCACTACCGCCTTTAATCTCCCACTTCAGACATGATATACTGATCGCGCTGATCCTTGCTTCCAAACATGGAGCGGCCCAAGCTCGACACATGACTCTTCAAGCCATCCTTGGCCCAGACTGCCGTACGCACAGGCGTGTAGCCCATGATGCCTCGGTGGCGCATATGAAGCTCGCGCGTGAACAGGCGATTCATCTCACGACGTTCAGATCGCGTGATCACGCCGTCATCGTTTGCATGCGAATTCACCTCCGCGCGGTTCGGCAGACCAACCAGACGCTCATACACTTCAAACTCATGACGGTCGCGCGCACCAGCAAGGATATGTTTGTGAACGTCATCAAGACCTGGGTTGACTCTTACGCGAACTGAGAGAACGCCCACTTCCTCGAACTTGTGCGTGGCCTTTGTCTGCTTATTGACAAAGTTGCGCTCGAGGGCATGAAGCGCTGGCCCAGCCAGGATCGGCAATTCAACGTCGGTCATCTGCCCATCTTCCAGCTCGCGAAGCGGAAGGATCGCAAGTCCCACCGCTCGGAAAAAGTCAGGGATTGGCAAGGTGCTCGTAATAGGCGTGCGCCCAAAGCAAAAGACAAGGTTCGTTGAGTAGCGATCAAATACGGGAACGCTGGCCAAAGGCTCATCTTCACCTGTCAGGTGCTTGTATCGCGTGCCCAGCTTGTGCTCATACTTGTTAGCCACGAGCGTGATCTTGACATTATCGAGCTTCTTGGTCCATTCAGGCGTATTACCCTGGATATCAATAGAGCTCAACAAGTCGACAGAAACGGTAGTGAAGCCACGGAGCTCGCGAGGAATTTGCAGCTTGATCGCGCGGAACACGATGCTGCATGAAAGCTTGCCATAACCCACACCATCCTGGAGAGCAAACATCTGCTCAACTTGCGATGAAGATTCAAACAGATTCTTGAGTGGCAGTGCAACGATACCCATAATAGGATCATGTTCACGCACGCGCGAGTCACGCACAATCATGCGCAATTCCGATGTCGTCCAGTTGCGCACGAACACTTCCGTACCGGCCTGGAAGTACGGCATGTTTGTGTATTGCTTGACGCGCGTCTTGTAAAAGAGATTGTCATTCAAAATCAGCTCACAATAACCACATGGCAGCTTGGAAGAGCTTGCATCCACATCTTGTCCCGCTGCGCCCTCACGATCCTTGTCATTCACACCCTTTTCAACATCGCGACGTTCTAGGCCAGCCACAAACTTGACAATGACACTCAGTATACCACTAGGGTACTCAGGATCAGGTGGAGTGTCGAGAGTGAGCGCTTCTTGTTCAGAGTCAATAGGCGATGGCTCACGTTTGACTACGCTGTCAACCTTGTCATCGGCCGCGTCCCTGTTTGGCTGGACGCGGAGGTCCTTATTGAGATGCGCTTTTTCATAGAAACCAACACTCCAGCACAACTGACCCTGCATCTGATCAGCATCTTCGAAGCCCATTAGGTCAGACATGTGCGACTGCATCTCATTAGGACGACGAACAAGATCACGTAGCGGAATATTCACACGTCCAACAATATCATCGGCGGAACGTTTATCCGAATCCCAAAGCTGAAGCGACAAGCCTTCATCAGAGCGAATGTCATCCTTAGAAATGAGCAAAAAGGCAGTCTCTTCCCAAACCGGGTTCAAGTCCTCGAAAATTATGCGCGTCGAATACATGGGACGACCAAACTTGGCCAAACTAAGCACACAATAAGGGTCCGAGCGCCCGTTCATGTCCTGCGAGCTCAAGTTCTGGCCATAATGAATATTGACCACAATGACGCCGATAGCATCCGTGTCCTTCTTCACACCATCACCTGCCAATATGCGGTGCACATTCAGGGTCATACTCTTAGGCGCAACATACATGTCCGTGGCAGCTGCAATGGACATTTGGACAAAGTTGGAGATAATGGGCAAATCTAGGACATTGGGCAAGACGCGCAGAATGGGAATCGCACTAATAGATACATTGGGTACGCCCATGAGCGAGAACGTTACGTTCCGAATAAAAGGTGGCTCACTCATAATCTGTGCGCGGATACGAGCTGTTCCGATAATTCTTTCGATCTGTACCCATACAGGAAGAGGGATCTCTAGCCAGTCAAATGCACCGATAAAGAACTCAATTAACAGATGAATGTTCTTCGATCGATCCTTAGATGATTGTCCCGGCATAGCTGCGTAGCAAAAGCTCACTTCCATGTTCAAAAAGTCTCCAGCAAGGTCTTCGAGGGCTTGTTCGCGCATCTCTGGATCAGAATGCTCCAGGTTCTCGAGATCCTGTTCATCAAGATTGACTTGCTCCTTCTTACCATCAGCCTTCTCGATCCAAGTATGTGTGGGATGTACACTATCAGTCATCAAATCAGCTAAGCCCCGCATGGCAATCACACGGAATGGGTTCTCGCCTAGACCCAGATCAGATATCTTGACCGAACTGATCATCGAAGGCAACGATGCTTGCATGATGTCTTCGACCTGATCTAACATGGCAATAAACATTTCAGGGTTCAGCTGTCGCCATACGCAAGCAATGATCGCATTCATCCATTCCACACTTTCCGGATACGGTGGTGTGCATTCTTCACCACGCTGGCGATGCATAGCCACACGGATGCGCTCCATTTGATTGACAATTTTGTTGCGGATCAGACCCATTCCAGAGAATCCTGCCAGTGCTGCCAAGGCAAGCCAAAAGGAGCGGACAGCGAAGATGCCCCAACCATGACCCACGGTGGCGACGCCCCAGACCATAACGACCACTGCGCCATAACCGATATACATCATATTAAATAAGTCATCCAGCTCACGAATCTTTCCTGGATCCAAAGGCTCAGGAAAACGATGTAGTAAGAGGGATGTAGGACGTGCAGGGTCCGGATTGATATACTTGGAATGATACACATCACTGTTGAGCGGACGCTTCGAGCTAAATCCACCTTTGTAGCGTGAGTCTAGCTCCATTGGATTGATCTTTGGATCACGGCCATCTTGAATAATGACATCGTCTTTGGTGACCGGATCTTCCACGACACGCTGACCTTTGGCAACAAAATCATTTTTTTTGGGCTCGCGACTTGCTTTGGCTGCTTCTTTAATACGATTCTTTTCAGCTTCGCCACCACCCGAATCAACAACTTTTTGGTGCTTTCGACTTTTTTCGCTTTCTTTAGGATGCTCGTGCTCAATATCACGAGCAGGCGATTCCTGGCTTCTGGATTTCTGTGAACTTTTTCTGCTCAAAAGGCTCAAGGACCGATGAAAGCGTCTCTTATCTTTACTTCCGCTCTTAATTGATTCTTGTTCATCTTGCGCATGCGCATTCGAAGCGCTGGAGCAATCTTCATATGATGACTCCTCCTGCCTGTACGGGTCCTGTGGCCCGCTTTCATGCATTTGACCCTGGGAGTCTCCGGACCCAGATGCGCCGTGGCTCGGATTCTCCTCAGTGGGACGTTGGATCATAGGGGACCTCTCATTAGAATTGATTTTTTTGTTAGAAGTACTCTTCAAGTATGAGAGATCCGAGCTAGGTCGCCCGTCACCCACTGGCGGATTTAGACTTTCACCGGTGTCAGCATTTGCAGCGGACGAGCTCTTCTCTGAAGCTTCCGGTGTGTCAAAATATTCACTATTCCTTGAACGTTCTTTTTCGATGAATTCTTGTACAGTCGGAATTTTGTTTCTTTCCGACCATCCTTCACCAATATGATGGGTTGTCATTATGGCTAATTGTGCACCAAAGGGCGTTCGGTCGTGGGACCATATAAGACTGAATATACATTACGTAAGAATGTCCGTGCGAAAGCGAATTCCTCCGTATTGGCTTACACAGCCCGGTAGTCATGCTTGGCATGTAGAGGGACTCACTGATTTACTCCACATTTCTATGGCAAACCTACTCTTGGCCCCGGCTTCATGCGAGGGATATCTCATGGGTGTAGCGGCAGCGACCAAATGCGAATACGTGTGCAGATGACCACTCATCGCACCTAAGCAATATAGTGCACTTTGAATAACAAAAATAGTGCCTATTGAGTCAAAGCGCAAACACTTAAGTTGATTGCGTCTGAATCTGTACGAGAGACAATTATGATCGAAACCACCGAGGCGTTGGATAACGCAACCATCAGAAACGAATTCAGGAGGACCTGGCCTCTCAAATAAACGTCAATCGATGTTGTGCAGGCGGCATCGTGCACCTCTCCTGTTACTAAAGTACATTGGTCTTAGCTATCAAAAGCCGCTGAGGCACTAATGTGAAATGATGCTAAATTGGACTCGCTAGCGTCGGTTAATACCTAACGAAAATCCGAGAATGAAGATAAGGCATGTTTAAAAGCATCAGGTACATTGCCTGGTATAATATCAACAATTGATAACAAAAGTTTTGCAGAGAGCGAACCAGTTTTCACTACCGTAACAAAAATTTGAACTGGTGGTATAGCCATTATTTAAAATGCTTGTTCAAGAAATACCAGAAGAATCAACTTGCGTGCGACCGATTTTACAGGGAAGGGGGGTCGGTAAATCTTCAGATGCAATCTTGGGGATTCATTCTCTTCATCACTCGGTATAATGAAAATATTGCGCGTCATATACTGACCAAGTTTCATGATGACAGCCATGCTAAATTCAAGAGGAGTTAGAGCCATGAAAGAAAATAAATAAGATTTAAGGGTGCGATGCAATGAAAATGACTGCTTCAAGTTCAGCGTAAGAGCTTAATTGACCACATTTCATAAATACCTCGCGCGTGCTATCGCCAGAACAGCAATGACATAACATGCTAGTACACTTTTCTGTCTCCATACAGTATATTTCGGGATAACGTCTGGCGAAGAACAAATACTTCATCTTTCTAGCAAAGATGAGAGCTCATAAAATACTTGTACACCCACACTTAGAGGACGTTGCTATTTCCAGCATTTCAATATACTATTGAATACTTTGAGCTTTGCGTTTGCGTGAGGATCGCATGTCAACGACTATGTAACGTCGAGAGATACGCCCAAAAAGAGGTTATGAGCATGATTGAAATTGAAGCGTTTGATAAGATCAGCTTTTAAAGATCCCGAACTATGCTGTTCTTTCGGAGCTTCTGGGTCTGAGGCTATCACGACATAACTACTCCTGAGTTGCACTCAGTGCTTGGCAAGTTCAATCGGGTTCTCCACTTTTCGCATTGAGGCACATGTCGCCCGATCGCAGCTCAAGATTTTATTTCGCATCCCCGTTTTGGTATTCAACTTCCAGCCTTACATGTCAAAAGTCGACGTGCGTTATGATGCCTGATTATAGTAATCAGGGTCCTGAATGTATGCCAAATATCAAGGATCATTTTTTTGTCTCCATTAATGGAAAATACCTCAGCCTACATGATGCTCGCCGTCTTGGGCACAATCTTCGTGACGCATGTGAAACATGCAGGAGGAGAAAGCTACGGTGTTCTGGAATAACTCAAGATGGATCACCATGTCATCGATGCACGATCGATCAAACAATGTGCATTTTTGGTACGTTCTTTTCCTACGCTGACATTAAGCAACTAAAAGTAAAATTGGTCGTCCTAGAAAGCGCCTACATTCTCCTGGTGCCGACGTGCCGGCTGCATTACTTCGGAAAAAACGCATGGAAAAGCCATATAGCAGCACCGATGCGTTTTCTGAGAACTCGAGTCCGACCATGGAATCCTCTATTTCCATGCTACCTCGATCCTCCGGGTTTCCAAATGACAACACCCCCGCGGTGTTAGATGCGTCAACAAATACACTATCTCCAGCATCTGTATATCCAAATAATGGCGTATTATCTTCAACTCTATCAGACCTGTCTCTGGCAGCCTTTGTCGAGTCATTGTATACCTTAGAAATTGCGCCATCAGATGGACTTACCTCAAGTATGCTCGGCGCATCTGATAAGAGTGCTGGGGCATTATATCCAGAACAAGGCATGGTGCCTGATCCTACTACCAATACTTATTTTTTAAACGAGGACAAATCTTCTGAACAGGGAAATTGGCAAAATCAAATGGAATTTGCTAAGAGTGCCTTCCTGGACGAACACCTCGCTTTTTCAGTGCCATCAGATATGCGTTGGTGGAACACAGCGTGGTCATTGCCACACTCGTACGAATTATTGCTTTCCTCCTTGCCGGACTCCAACAAAGACATGAATTCAAAATTGGACTTCATGACACCACCAGAAATTCCTCATGTATCTTCGCCTACCACACCTCAAGCCGCCACTTTCCCTGTGTCAGAAAAACTCTCTCCTCGGAAACAGGCCATCGAAACCTCTCTGGGCCCTGTACCTGAAAATATAGGTGCAATTCCGGACAGGAAGTTTGACTTGTTACTTCCGTCTGACTCGTGTCTTCATGGCCAATGTAATCATACTGATGGCATGAGTCCGTCACCTTTGACTAGAATGTCTCCAACTCGTGAATTATATGCAACGGAACATGAGAAGCACTGTCCTGATAAAGTTCATTGCGTGCCCAGTCCTGATGGAACTCATTGTTCCTGCACGAGTAGCACGGGTCTCTCGTTTCTTTCCCTCGAGCGGTCTATCAGGAGTCGTATCCAGGCTACTGATCACGAAGCAGATAAATCACCGGAAAAGAAGGCGCTTTCCTCCTTGGTATTCACCTTAACTATGAGTCAGTCTGTCTCGAAACAATGCACTTGCAGCACGGATTGCCCCACATGCAAAAGCAGTCCATCTTATAAGTCGAGCGGCGCTATACTTATATCGACTGCACTCCAAATTTACGCGCGTGCGTTACAATTGTTCCATGAAATGCTTGCATCAGACGGCACCCACACGTGTTCTTGCAGCGGTCCTCGAGGTACATGCGATGCAGCATGTGGATGCTGTGCTCGAGCTACTCGTCCTGATGCTGTCCAATCTTCTATGGAAGTACGCATCGGAGATTATACGCCCTCAGCACAGAATTCCCGAAAAATTGCATTGTATGCTCTAAAGCTAGAGCTCTTAGACTTGGAGCGTGCCATGGCACGAGTTCAACGCGTCTCGATGCAACCTTTGCAGCAACGTCCGGGAACCCTTAGTGCGCCAGATACAAACAACGCATCACAATGTTGTGGCTTAGCCAAGACACAAGAATCTTCGGAACATGCGGCATCGGCCCTTCACCTCAACCCTTTCGACCAACTTGTCATACGTAAATTACACTCCCAATTAAACGAAGCTTTGCACGCTGTCGAACAGATGGAGGTACAGGACGACCATAATCATAGTTGAAGTTTAAAGCGTTTTTGCAGATTACAATCCTTCGAAGCGAGCAAGGCGTCTACGTCTCATTTCTTCTGTTGAGATTGTGCTGGTCTCAGCCCCCGCATCGGCTGGCTCGGCGTTGTGACTGCGACATATCGACGTTTTGGAAGAAATCGTTGGTGCCCGAGAAAGGTCATCTGCGGACGTTAAACGCTGAGATGTATTCATCAGCGCATCTTCACGCAGCTTTGTAATGCGTTGAACATCTTCTGGGATTTTTTGAGATTCTTTGGCCATTTCACATGTGCGATAGGTCTGATCTAAGATCCTCTCAGGCACTTGATACGGTTGCCCTAAACTAGACGCAATAGCGGCCTGCAGTTGAGCTTCATCGTCATCTAAGAATTCCAAATGTGCATTTTCTTCTTCCTCGGCAAGATCTTCCACATCTTCATCAAGCAGAGAAGCTGCGATGGGGTGCAAGAAAGGTGATTTTCTAGAAGGATAGGAAGCCAAATCACCCTCTTCTTCAATATCGTGGGATGACTTTTGTCGATTTCTTCGAGATAAAGAGGCCCTTTGATAAGTTTTGGAAGTATTTTCTCTTTCATCATGAGGTCCAAAACGTCGCATAGAACGATATCCACTCCCAGGCGTGCTGACACCTGTTGAATGTCGCATTCGACTTCGAAGCGGATCATGCATCTCTTCTTCCGCATCCAACCGCTCCTGTCCAGCGCGACGCCGTCCTGTGGGTGTGCTAGGTTGGGCTGCATTTGCTTGGTCTTCTTCCAAACTGGCACTCAAAGCTTTCTGGAAATCTTCATCTTCGTCCATCATCAAGCTGTGATCCTCGGAAAAACGTGATGCATGCGCATCCGCAACATCGTCCGTGATGGTGGCAGGTGGATCCATGCCAGCTTGGAGTTCAACCGTAAAAACTGTGTATTGTTCCAGTTCAGCCTTTGGTCAAAGAATGTACGAAACGTACCTGTTGCAACAATGAACTGAGGTATATATTGCTTAGCCACTGTGGTTCAGGGTAAAAGCTGTTTAGATTAAACCTGCATAAGCTCGATTGTTACATACCATGTGCGAGACACATGTCCAAAGCCACGCAAAGCAATCCAGTGATGTCCAAGGTTGAGCAAAAATGCAAATTCACGCTCAGGGTACGCGTAGCGCTCACGCAACTCTTTGCACGAACGCCACCGAACCAAGTTCATATCCCAAGCCCTCAGGGCACGATCAATAACTTCGAGACTGAAATAGCCTGTTTCATCCATGTGGCGAGATAACATATTCTTCGCATCCTGTGTACAAATGCCGAGCTCATTGCGCTCATACTCGCTAATTTCATCGGCAATTTGCGCTAGTTGTGACGGATCGAAAAATTGACCCTGTAGAATGGCATTGAGAGCATGTTGTGCGCACATCATACTCCCTTCTTCCTGCTTTTCTGCAAGTTAGTAGCGCATATACGTGCCATGATAAATGTATTTCAACAACACTTCATATCCCACTTCAGACATGGGACAGGAAGTGTGCTCCAGCCAAGGAGATCCGTGCGAGGCCGCGCGTCCCTTGCTGCTGACGTAAGAAATCTGAGCGCGTTCGACTCTATCGCGTAACTACGAAACGACTTCCTCGCTCATAAATTCTGCCGCATGCTCTTGCAGGTACTGAACACTCCGCTTTTCATCAACGAATAGATCTGAAGGTCAGTAAAAAAAAAAAAAATACATACTGTAGACGCGACGAACATCTGCAACGTCCACCTCATCAGCCTTCCGCCGCCTGGCCGCGAGGTGCGCTGTGGTGATAAGATTGATGGTGTAGCGTAATGATGTTTCCATAGCCATACGAGCGAGTACTTCGAGCGCTTCCTGCTTCAAATTGACATCCTCTTCTTGAGCACGAATTGACAGGATTCGTTTGATCTCGTCTTCAGAGTATGGCTTAGTACTGATGATCAGAATCCGATCGAGTAGGTCAATTGGCAGACCATGAGGACTTGTGAAGCGCGTTCCACGAATACGAGTTTGCCCGCGATTGGATGCCATTACCACTAGGGGCGCTAGTTCAGTTTCGAGAGCGCGGTTCAGAAACGAGAAGCACTCGATGTCTAACATATGTACCTCATCGATGAAAAGCACACCGGGGATAATTTCTGCTTTGCCTTCTTCGCGCCATTCGCCAACCTTAGCATTGATCTGATCGCGAAGCTCGGGCTTAATCTCACCTGTGTCACCGGCAAAGAGCGCGAGAAAACCTTGCGTGCGCGAGTTAATAACATCAATCTCGTGGAGCGACACGGTGTGTACGACTTCTCGGCGGCGCTGCAGCTCACCCTCTGGACATTGAACGAATTTGGTGTCGCTACCAATGGCATCGTAGTCACGCGAGCACGCAAAGCTCCGACCAAGCTTGGAAATACGGCCACTAGACTTTTCAATTGTGATAACATCGCCAGCGATCACCTTTTCCTTTTGCAGAGCATCAATCATTTTGTTACCAAGCTCATACACTGTCTCCATATCCGTCGTCTTGATGATAATCTTGCCTGTTTTAGTGGCTCCAGTGAGGCTGCGGTCAATCTGAATTTCCACAACCTCTCCCTCGATTGTTTCAGCCTCTTCCTTGATGCGCACACCAATAGCCTTTCTAAAGGCTTGCATCAATGCCTCAGTTTTGCTCATTTCTAGCGAGAAGACTTCTGAAGCCGATAGCATGATGAAAGGCACATCTGGGCCAAGCGTTTGAGCCATACCCATGGCAATGGCGGTCTTGCCTGTGCCTGGCGGACCTGCCATCAGCATGGCACGCCCAGCAATTTTAGCATTTTGCACAATTTTGACAATCATACCGGCTGCTTTTCGAGCTGCACGTTGACCCACCATACCCTGTGCACTATCCTGTGGCTCAAGACGCTCGTCCAAGCCAAGGCCACGCACATGAGAGTGAGCTCCAATGCGCTCGAGCGTCTGGATGGTTGTCTGAACAGGGGCCGTTGAAATACTCGCCTGTATGTTAATGTCCGCTCAGCATTTTACCCGCACGTACCATCGATGCCATCGTGAGACACTACCTGGGAATGGGAGGACCGACAGGTTCCTTGGCTCTGGTGACCATCACGTGATGCGACCTCGTACTGCCTGCGGTATTTTGTATATGATCCTTTTGGGGTGCATCGCAGCTTGACGATACGCGCATATCATGGTGGAATCGCAGCCGAGCACCAAGCCCCTCGGATTTTACACGAAAGAAAATGCTGCATTGAATGTGTTGCGAAATACAGCTATTACAGGAGCTCTTGGCGGCGTGACTGGCACGGTAGTGTCGGTACTGCGTGCTTCACCGATCCAGCCAGCCATAGCTGCTTATCGTATGGTCAAAGGATGGTCCGCTTTCTCTTTTGGATTCTTTGCGATACGAGAATACATAATGCAGCCTCTCACTGCACCTGTGTGGCCGATGTGCCAGCAGTTAGGCCACGCTGAAAATATCGCGCCTTCGTTTTTTAGTGGGGCTGTCATGGGCATGTTTTCTGCATTATGGCTGCGGCGACCCGTTGTACCTGGCATTTTCACCATGTCTGGAATTTGTACAGCTATTCAACTGGTATTTAATGAGTTCAAACTCGGTTTATTGAGGTTTATGGATGAGTCCGGCACGATTGAAGACGAGTCTGCAAATCAGCCTTCCTCCTCCTTGCCTGCTCGACAAACCTTAATGTCGGAGCACTCTGAACCTACAACGTCTAAACCTACATTGTATGAGCAAGCGCAGCTTGCCATGAAAAAGTACAGCCCTATTCAGTCTATTTCCGATGACGAGTACCGTGCGCGGCTGCTAGAACGCCAACGTGAAATCGATGCACAGCTACGTCTGATCGAGGAAGAACTCTATGAGCGAAGACGTGCTATGAGCATCGCATAATTATACCAGCAGTGGCGTATCAATAACGCTAAAACCAACAGCCACACCACCCTCATTGCTTTCGCTTGACTTGGTGCGCAAGAGATAGCCACCTGAGCGTTGTTCTTCGAGTTCTTTCGTCCCAAACAAGATCGTGCCATATATGCCAAGTTCACTTACTGTCTGTGGCATCAGCTGTGCCTCTTCACCACAGCCAGCACGGAGCATCATCGCACCGCGGTCCTTGGGCGTATCAATGAGGCTCATCAATATGTACCCTTCATGTTCCTTAACAGAAACGTCTTCACCGCGCGCTTGACGCTCTTCATCTCGCTTCTTCATTGCGTCCAAGGCTGGTACAATGTCGTGTTTGTAAATGTTATGGCTTCCGCCTTCCCGTTGCGGTTTCATCACAAACTTTTCTGGCGTAGACCGAGCTATGGCCAGGGCTTCTCGACCAATCTTGGAGTCATCCAGCGGCCAAAGCTGCGAAAAGGTAGATCGAATTTCATGAGCATCCGAACCGATGTATTTTTCCAAAATGTTTGGCTCTGACAGTACCTGTTGCACCTTCTTCGAGCCAGCAAGTTGGAGTGCTACATTAGGGCACTTGATCGCATGACTGCGTTCCAGCAAAAGGCGTGTGTCCCAAGCAGCATTTGAGGTGTAATCATCAGGTCCATATCCACTGCGAAAGT